>Ga0207653_10000004_pt1 | contig 263142 bp, 259 predicted proteins | sample KBSK5251metaG_FD_184341 | JGI IMG/M metagenome (GOLD analysis project Ga0207653, IMG submission 184341) | Corn, switchgrass and miscanthus rhizosphere microbial communities from Kellogg Biological Station, Michigan, USA - KBS K5-25-1 metaG... | ecosystem: Host-associated > Plants > Roots >... | reverse complement strand
CGACGCCGAGCGCGGGCGCCACCTTGTGCGCCACCAGGTTGAGCGGGAAGTTGAACGGGGTGATCCCCAGCACGGGCCCCAACGGGAAGCGGCGAAGCACACCGACCCGTGACCCGAGCGCCTGCTCGGTGTCGAGGCGCATCAGCTCGTCGTCGCCGTGGCGGATCACCTCGGAGGCCCAGCGGAAGGTTGAGATCGCGCGCGTCGCCTCGACCTTCGCCCATTTGATCGGCTTGCCGCCCTCCCGGGCGATCAGCTCGGCGTTCTCATCCACCGTTTCCGCGAGCCGCTTCGAGATGTGGTCGAGGGCCTCGGACCGCGCCCATACGGGGAGCTTCTTGGACTCCTCGAAGGTGGCGGCGGCCGTCGCCATGGCTTCCTCGACGTCGGCTGCGGTCGGGACCGCGACCTCGGCGACCACGCTGCCGTCGAACGGGCTCTTCACCTCGAACGTGCCCTCGCCGGTGCGCCATTCGCCGTTCACGAGGTACGGACGGACCGTCATGTCTGCTCACCACCTCTCATGGATGCGGGGCGCCACACGGACGCCCCGCCGCCACGTCGCTGCCGATCGCTCAGTCGAGCGACACCATCACGTGCTTGATGTTCGTGTAATCCTCGAGCGAGTACACGCTCATGTCCTTGCCGTGGCCGGACTGCTTGTAGCCGCCGTGCGGCATCTCGGGCGTGAGTGGGATGTGCGTGTTCACCCAGACGCAGCCGAACTGGAGCTTGCGCGCCATCCGCATCGCTCGGCCCACGTCACGGGTCCACACGCTGGAAGCGAGACCGTAGTCGACGCCGTTCGCCCATGCCAGCGCCTGATCCTCGTCGGAGAAGCGCTGCACGGTCACGACCGGCCCGAACACTTCCTTCTGGACGATCTCGGAGTCCTGCGCGGGGTTCGCGACCACGGTCGGTGTGTAATAGAAGCCCTTGTCTCCCATGGGCTTGCCGCCGGTGAGAACCTCGGCGCCGTCCTCCTGTGCGCGGTCGACGAAGCCCTCGACCCGCTCGAGTTGCTCCTTCGAGATCATCGACCCGACGGCGATGTCGGGCTCGAACGCCCCGCCGACCTTGATGCTCTCGACCGCGGGAACGAGGTTCTCGAGCAACCTGTCGTAGATCTGCGGGCCTGCGAGCACTCGGGTCGCCGCCGTGCAGTCTTGCCCCGCGTTGAAGTAGCCGGCGATCCCGATCCACTCCACGACCGTGTCCATGTCGGCGTCGTCGAACACGACGACCGGCGCCTTGCCGCCGAGCTCGAGGTGCACCCGCTTGAGGGTGTCGCTCGCGTTCGCGTGGATCAGCTTGCCGGTGTTCACGTCACCGGTGAGGGAGACGATACCGACGTCGGGATGCCGCACGAGCGTGTCGCCGACCGGGACCCCGTCACCGGTGATCACGTTGAAGACGCCCGGCGGGAAGATGTCCGCGGCGTACTCGGCGAGCTTGAGCGCCGTGAGCGGCGTCAGCTCCGAGGGCTTGAGGACGATCGTGTTCCCGGTCGCGAGCGAGGGCCCGATCTTCCACACGGCCATCATGAGCGGGTAGTTCCAGGGCGCGATCAGTCCCGCCACGCCGATGGGCTCGCGGCGGATGAACGATGTGAACCCGGCCATGTACTCGCCCGCGCTGCGTCCTTCCATGGTGCGGGCGGCACCGGCGAAGAATCGGAGGTTGTCGACGATCGGAGGGATCTCCTCCGACATCGTGAGCTCGGCCGGCTTGCCGGCGTTCTCCGCTTCGATCTTCACCAGCTCGTCCGCGTGCTCCTCGACCTTGTCGGCGAGCTTCAACAGCGCGAGCTGTCGGTCCTTGGGAGTGCTGTCGAACCAGGTGTTTTCGAACGATCGCTTGGCGGCGGCGACCGCCTTGTTCGCGTCTTCCGCGGTTCCCTCCTGGACCGATGCCATCACCGCGCCGGTGTGGGGGCTGATGATGTCCCGGGTCTGTCCGTCCGACGAAGACATCCACTCGCCGTCGATGAACATCTGATAGCTGTCCGCCATGAGGCCCTCCTGGTCGTCCGCGACCGCTCCGAACAGCCAGTATCCCGCGTTCCTGCCGATCGACACCACCCGCCGGAACGGCGCGTGCCGCTCTGCAGGCGATGGACGGGCCGGCCAACGGCCCCGGGCCGGCTTGACCCTCGGCCCCACCGGTCCGACGATGAAGGTCCGTTCGGGAGGTGATCCGATGCATCGATACCTGGTCGTCGCGAACCGGACCCTGGCGGGTACCCACCTGTTCGAGCAGCTCACCGAGCTCACCCGGCACGGTCGATGCTCGTTCCACGTCGTCGTCCCGGCCGAGCCACCGCGGAACCACGCCTGGACCGAGACCGAGGCGCGGTCGGTCGCGGAAGCCCGCCTCGAGCAGGCGCTCGCGCGGTTCGCGGCGCTCGATGCCGACGTGGACGGCGAGGTGGGCGACGCCGACCCCGCCCTCGCCGTGGAGGACGTGCTCCTCCGCGGGGAAGCGTTCGACGCGATCGTGCTCTCCACCCTGCCGCCGGGTCCCTCACGGTGGCTCCGCCTCGACCTCCCTCACCGGCTCGAGGGAAGGACCGGGCTCCGGGTGATCCATGTCGTCGGCCACGCGGAGCCGGTCTCAGCCACCTGACCCGTGTGCCTTCCGCTCCGGCGACGCAGGGGTGGCTTCAGGAGCCGGGGTCGGCGGCCTGGAGGTCTCGAGCCCGCAGCGCCAGCCAGAACTCCATCCGGTCGAACGAGCTCGCGAGGTCGCGTCCGGTGAGCTCCTCGACCTTCCGCATCCGGTAGCGAAGCGTGTGGCGGTGGACGAACAGCTGTGCCGCGGCCGTCTCCCACCGTGCGTTGTGCTGGAGGAAGGCCTGGAGCGACCCGATCAGCTGGCCGTTGTGGTCGTGGTCGTAGACCTCGAGCGGGGCCAGCATCGCGTCCGCGAACGCGCGGAGCGCATCGGGGTCGGCCATGCTGAGGAGCAAGCGGTAGCTCCCCAGGTCTTCGAAGCCGGCATGCGTCCACCCCTCGAGCCGGCACACTTGCAGCGCGTATCGCGCTTCGCGGAGGGATCGGCCGACGTCGATCGCGACGCAGGGCGCCCCCGATCCCGCACGGAGCTCGCCGTCCATCCGATCCGAGAGCCCCTTCACCAGCTGGTCCAGGTCGGCGCCACGATCGGCCGCCAGTAAGACGCTGACCCCGTCGTCGCGCGTCGAGACGAGGAAGCCGCCGTCCATCCGCGACAGGTGATCGGTCACCGTCGCCGAGAGCGCGCCGAGGTCCACGGCCGTCCGACCCGCGGCTTCCAGCGCGACGACGATCAGGGTCGCGTCGCGCGGGAACCCGAAGCGGGCGAGGCCGCGGGCGGCATCGGCTTCGCCGATGCCGCCCCTCCCCAGCTCGTCGAAGAAGTCACCCTGGAGCCGGCGCTCAGCCTCCGCGACCGCGCGCGCCTTCGCGAGCTCGATCGCGAACAGACTGAGCGCGTGCCCGGCGACGATCCGATCGACCTGGCTCGGCTGCTCCGGCTTGCCGACCGCGAGGAACGCTTCGATCCGCCCGTGCGCCCCGACCGGTTGGACCCAGACGTGGTGCCCCCGATCGACGAGCGTGATCGAGAACATCGCGCCGTCCGGGCGGGACGTGCGGAGCTCGTCCCAGACCGGCTCCTGGCGCAGGGTCGCGGCGCGACCCGTGGACGCGAGCGGCAGCCCGTGGAGGTCCAACAGCAGGGCCCACCCGCCGATCACTTCGCCGAGCGACCGAGCGATCCCGTCGATCCCCTCGCCTTCCAGCACCGCACGCGTCAGGACATGCTCGGCGTCGACCGCTCGCTGCAGCGTGTCGTACTGCTCGGCCAGCAGCCGCGTGAAGACCGCCTCGGTGATCGCGATGAAGGGCACCGGGTAGGGCACCTCGAACAGGGGGAAGTCGTGCTTCGCGGCCTCGGTCACGAGCGCCTTCGGCGTCGTGTCGTGTCCGAAGCCGAGGCCGAACCCCAGCCCAGCGACGCGGGCCTCGACCAGGCGCCGGACGTACGCCCGCTGCTTCACGGCCCCCTCGCCGATCCCCATGCCCGTGGTGAGGATCAACTCCCCGCCCTTCAACCACGGGGTGGGGTCCTCGAGCTCGCTCGCATGCACCCATCGCACCGGCTCGCCTGCGCGGCCGTCGCCCGCGAGCAGTCGCAGCGGCACGCCGGGGATCCCGACGATGTCGTGGATGGTCAGGGCCACCCCGGGATTGTACGGAACGGCCTGATGGGCGGTCGCGCCGGGGGAGCGGGGGGGGGAATGGTTTCGACATCCGGTACAAAGAGCCCGTCCCTTCCGGGCCACCGGACGACCTGACTCCGACCCGCCGGACCGGCACACTGTGTCCATGGACATCCCGCAGGAACGCAAGCTCGTCACCGAGGTCCCCGGGCCACGGAGCCGCGCGTTGTTCGAACGCCGCGCCGCGGCGATCCCGCCGGGGGTCGCCAACATGCATCCGATCGTGACGTCACGTGCGTCCGGCGCGATCGTCGAGGACGTCGACGGGAACCGCCTGATCGACCTCGCCACCGGGATCTCGGTGCTGAACGTCGGGCACACCGCGCCCGAGGTCGTGGCGGCCGCCCAGCGGCAGCTGGAGTTGGACACGCACACGTGCTTCCACGTCACCGCGAACGAGCCCTACATCGAGCTCGCGGAGCGGCTGAACGCGCTCGTCCCGATCGAGGGTCCGGTCAAGACGATGTTCGCCAACTCCGGCGCGGAGGCGGTCGAGAACGCGGTCAAGATCGCGCGGAAAGCCACCGGGCGCTCGGCCGTGGTCGCGTTCGATCACGCGTTCCACGGCAGGACGTTGATGGGCATGTCGCTCACCGCGAAGGTCATGCCGTACAAGCAGGGGATGGGGCCGTTCGCGCCCGAGGTGTACCGGCTCCCGTTCGCCTACGCCTACCGGTGGCCGAGCGGTCCCGAGCGGTGCGCCGAGGAGGCACTGGCCTACGCGGCGGACGAGATGCACAAACACATCGGCGAGGACAACATCGCCTGCGTCGTCCTCGAGCCGATCCAGGGCGAGGGTGGGTTCATCGTGCCGGCACCGGGCTTCGTCAAGGGCATCGCAGACTTCTGCGCGGCGAACGGCATCGTGTTCATCGCCGACGAGATCCAAAGTGGGATGGGCCGCGCCGGACGGTGGTTCGCGATCGAGAGCGAGGACGTGCTCCCCGACATCGTCACGAGCGCGAAGTCGCTCGGCGGCGGGCTGCCGATCAGCGCCATCAGCGGCCGTGCCGACCTGATGGATGCGGTCCACGTCGGGGGTCTCGGCGGCACATACGGGGGCAACCCGGTGGCCGCCGCGGCGGCGCTCGCCGTGCTCGACCTGATCGGACGCGACGCGCTCGTGGACCGGGCGAACGTCGTCGGCGACACGATCATGGCCCGGCTCCGGGCACTCGAGGAACGCCTTCCGCAGGTCGGCGAGGTCCGCGGCCGGGGAGCGATGTGCGCGATGGAGCTGGTCGAGGACCCGGACACGAAGGAGCCGCTCGTCGCCGACACGATGAACCGGATCGCGCGGGGAGCGCTCGAGGGCGGCGTGATCGTGCTGACCGCCGGCACGTACGGCAACGTCATCCGGTTGCTCCCGCCGCTCACGATCGAAGAGCCGCTTTTGGCCGACGGTCTCGACGTGCTCGAGGGAGCGGTCGACGCCGCGTTGCGATAGCCGGCGCCCTCGGACGGCCCTGCTAGCGTCGAGTTATGGCCGGGCGTCTTCGTCGCATCGCGATCGATGTGACGCCGCTCCGCGTCTCGCACGACTTCCGACTGCTGTGGACCGGTTCGTTGATCTCGGCGCTCGGCTCGCAGTTCGTTCGCGTCGGGCTCTACATCCAGGTCTACGCGTTGACGGGATCGCCGGCGCAGGTCGGACTGCTCGGCGTCTCGGCGCTGGCCGGCAACGTGGCCGGGACGTTCATCGGTGGGTCGTTCATCGACGCGCACGATCGTCGGCTGGTGCTGGTCTGGACGCAGGTCGGGCACATGGCCGTGTCGGGCTGGCTCGTCGCCGGTGCGATCGGCGGCCATCCCCCGCTCCTGCTGCTGCACGTCGCGAACCTGCTCACCTGGGGACTCGGCGCGATCGACGGCGCGGCCCGTCAGGCGGCGACGCCGCGCCTGGTCGGGACGGAGCTGATGCCCTCCGCCGTCGCGCTCAACCAGGTCCTGTGGCAGACGACAGGGATCGTGGGACCGGCGCTCGCCGGGGTGCTCATCGCGAGGACGAGCCCGACCAGCGCGTACACGGTCGACCTGGTCAGCTATCTGGGCCTGCTGGTCGCCGCGATCGCGATCCGCCCGCTCCCACCCCTGCCGAGCCTCGACGGTGAGCGACCGGTCGGCGTCCGCGCCGTCCGGGAGAGCCTGCGATACGTCGGGCACCACCGGCTGATCCGATCAACGTTCGTGATCGATCTGATCGCCATGATCTTCGGCATGCCCGCGGCGCTGTTCCCGGTCCTCGCCGTCGAGCAGTTCCACCGCGGGCCCGCGGTCGTGGGACTCCTCTTCGCGGCGCCGGCCGTCGGTGCCCTGGCGCAACTGCTCGTCGCCGGATCGGTCACGCGGATCCGTCGGCAGGGGGAGGCCGTGATCTGGTCCGTCGCAGGGTGGGGGACGGCGATCGCGGCCTTCGGATCGGTCGGTGCGCACCTGGGATGGGCGCTCCTGTTCCTCGCGATCGCGGGAGCGGCCGACGTCGTGAGCGCGATCTTCCGCTCGACGATCCTCCAGGTGAGCATCCCCGACGCGCTCCGCGGCCGGCTGGGTGGCATCTTCCTGCTCGTCGTCTCGGGCGGGCCGAGGATCGGCGACCTGGAAGCGGGGCTCGTGGCGGCGGCGGTCTCGCCGACGTTCAGCGTCGTGTCGGGCGGCCTGGCATGCATCGTCGGCGCGTTCGCGTGCGCGGTGCGCTACCCGGAGCTCCGACGGTACGACGCGGGCTCCCGGCCGTCCGCGATCGCCTGAGGCTCCGCCCGTGGCGCGTCGTCACCCCGGCGGTTCGACGTGCCCTCCGAACCGCCACCGCATCGCCGACAGGAGCCGGTTCGCCATCTCGGCCTGCCCGCGGGAGGAGAACCGCGCGGAGAGCGCGGCCGTGAGGATGTCGGCGGGAACGCCCTCCTCGATCGCGGCGATCGCGGTCCAACGACCCTCGCCGGAGTCGGCCACGCGTCCGGCGAACCCGTCGAGCGTCGGCGAGTCGTGCAACGCCGCCGCCGCAAGATCCAGGAGCCACGACGCCACGACGCTCCCCCGCCGCCAGAGCTCCGCGACGGCCGCGATGTCGATGTCGTACCGGTAGAACGCCGGATCGCCGAGCGGCGCCGTCTCGGCGTCGTGCGCCTGCGCTTCGCCCCCGATGTTGGCGTGGTGCAGAACGTTGATGCCCTCGGCGTACGCCTCCATCAGGGCGTACTCGATCCCGTTGTGGACCATCTTGACGAAGTGCCCGGCGCCGACCGGACCCACCCGGAGGTAGCCCTGTTCCTGCGGGGTGACCTCGGCGGGCGCGCCCGGCGTTCGCGGCGCAGCCGCGACGCCCGGCGCGAGCGACCGGAAGATCGGCTCGAGCCGGTCCCAAACGGCATCGTCGTCGCATCCGACCATCAGACAGAAGCCGCGATCGAGCCCGAAGACCCCGCCCGACGTGCCGCAGTCGACGTAGGCGATCCCGCGTCCGGCGAGCTCCTTGGCTCGGCGCAGATCGTCGCGGTAGTACGTGTTGCCGCCATCGATCACGACGTCACCGGGCGCGAGCACGCCGACGAGCGAGCCGACCGCGTGCTCGGTCGGCTCTCCCGCCGGCACCATCACCCAGACCGCGCGCGGCGGGTTGAGCGCCGCCACGAACGCCTCGATCGTGTCGGCGCCGGTGGCACCCTCCGAGGCGAGCGCGGCGACCGCCTCGGAGGAGAGGTCGTGGACCACGCAGGGGTGACCGTCCCGCATCAGCCGCCGGACGATGTTGGCACCCATCCGTCCGAGCCCCACCATCCCGAGCTGGGTCGGCGTCGCCGTCGTCATCGGTCCCTCCCGTCGCTCTTCCTGCGCCGGACCGTATCCTCGGGTTGGCGTCGCTGTCACGGCGCCGGGGGGATCGCGAGCGACATGACCGACGGAAGCCCATCCGACGGCCTGGTGATCTTCGGGATCACGGGTGATCTTGCGCATCGCAAGACGCTCCCCGCGCTCTACCGGCTGGAGCGCCGCATGGTGCTCGACGTGCCAGTGATCGGCTGCGGGCGGACCGAGTGGACCGACGCCGACCTCCGCGCGCACGCGCGAGCCGCGATCGAGGAAAAGGGAGCGCCGGACCACGAAGCCCTCGGTCGGTTCCTCGCCCGCCTTCGCTACATCGCGGGTGACGCCAGCGACCCCACGACGTTCGACCGTCTCCGCGAGGCGCTGGGCGCGGCGGAGCATCCGCTGTTCTACCTCGAGACCCCACCCTCCTTGTTCGGGTCCGTCGTCCACGGGCTCGCCGAAGCCGACCTCACCGACGGGGCGCGAGTGGTGATCGAGAAGCCGTTCGGGCACGACCTCGCCTCGGCGCGCGAGCTCAACCGCGAGTTGCTCTCGGTGATCGGTGAAGACCAGATCTTCCGGATCGACCATTTCCTGGGGAAGGAGCCCGTCCAGGACATCGTCTACCTCCGGTTCGCCAACGAGATGTTCGAGCCGTTGTGGAGCCGCGACCACATCGAGTCGGTGCAGATCACGATGGCGGAGCGGTTCGGCGTGGAGGGCCGAGGCCGGTTCTACGACGAGGTCGGGTGTCTCCGAGACGTCGTGCAGAACCACCTGCTGCAGGTGCTCGCCCTCGTTGCGATGGAACCTCCCTCGGGAGGGTCGGAAGCCTTGGCCGATCGGCGCCTGGATGTGTTCCGGGCGATGCCCGGCGCGGACCCCGCCCATTACGTGCGCGGTCAGTACGAGGGGTATCGGGAGGTCGAAGGGGTCGCGCCCGGGTCGACGACCGAGACGTTCGCGGCCCTGCGGTTGGCGATCGAGAACTGGCGATGGTCCGGCGTCCCGTTCTTCCTGCGGGCCGGCAAGAAGCTCGCGATGACGGCGACCGAGGTGGACATCCGGTTCCGGAGACCGCCCGCGATCATGCTCGGGGACGGCGTCCGCGCCCTCCGCCACCACAACCACGTGAAGATCCGGATCGGCGAGGACGCCGGTGCGAGCATCGGGCTGCTGCTCAAGAAGCCGGGGGCACCCGCGACGCAGTCGGTGCATCTCGATCTGTCGTTCGACCAGCAGCTCGGCGAGGCGCCGGGCCCATACGAGCGCCTGCTGAAGGACGCGCTCACGGGAGACGGCACCTTGTTCCCGCGAGAGGACGTGATCGAAGAGACCTGGCGGATCGTTCAGCCGCTGCTGGCAGACCCGCCGCCGGTGGAGCCCTACGACCCGGGGTCGTGGGGACCGGACTCATGCGACGAGCTCGCCGCGGGCGACGGCGGGTGGGTCGCGCCTCGAGAGCCCGGACGGCTCTCGGCCTGAGGGTCACTCGGGGGGCGTCACCGAAGCCCTCCCCAGCAGGTACCAGGCCGCCCCCGGGGGGCTCGTGCCACGGATCCTCCCCACCGGCTCGAACCACGGGGCGAACCGGTTCGCCATCTCTCCGGGGGTCACGCCGAGGGAACGAAGCATGCCGCGTCGCGCGAAGGCGAAGACGAAGAGCCGAGCTCCCGAACCGGTGAGCGACGCGACGCCGGCCGCGTACGCGGGGCGACGGCGACGGTCGATCGAATGGAAGCACCCGATGTCGAGCACCAGATCGAACGGACCCGCGAGGTCGAGTCGCTCGAGCTCCGTCACGTCGCCGAGGACCACGCGGGCGTTCGCGGCGCCGCCGAGTCTTCCTCTCGCTCGCTCGACCGCGGCCGGGACGGCCTCGACGCCCGTCGCCTCCCATCCGTGCTCGGCGAGGTACCGGACGTTCGTCCCGGTGCCGCAGCCGAGGTCGAGCGCCCGCCCCGGGGCGAGCGCGGAGGGCCCCTCGATCAGCTCGACCACCTCGGGCGGGGTGATGCCCGTATCCCACGGCGTGCGCCCGGTGAAGTACATCCATCGATAGGCGTGCCGCTGCCACATCTAGGTTCGTCGCCAGCCGAGCGACGCGCACCGGACGCAGAGCACCGACCACGGCCTCGCCTCGAGGCGCTCGTCGGGGATCAGCCGACCGCATCGGTCGCAGAGTCCGTAGGTCCCGTCGTCCAGCTTCTCGAGCGCACGGACGACGTCGGCCCGCATCGCGTCGAGCTGCTCGGCCGCACCCACCTTGGTCAGGCGATCGACGGCCTCCGTCGTGCCGTCCCCGATCCGCTTGCCGTACGAGACGGCGGCGGCAGGGTCGCGCGAGACCGCAGTGAGCTCACCCAGCTCGGCGTCGAGCGCAGAACGTCGTTCCTCGAGCGCGCCGCGGATCATGGCCGTGTCCATCGACTCAGCCCACCGTGAGCTCGTTGTGCTCACCGGCGTCGACGGTGCCCGTGACCCCGGGGGCCACGAAGATCGTCAGCGCACCGACCTGGAGGACGGCGTCGCCGGGCTCCGGTTGCGAGGCGAGCAGGGCGCGCACGCTGGCCCCGTCGGCGGTGAGCCGGAGGTGCGCCTCCGGATCGAACCGCCGGGCTGCGGTCTGCGAGGTCAGGAGCGCTTCGTGCGCGCGCGGCGTCAGCTTCACCACGAACGCGATGCTACGCGCGGTGCGCGCGCTTCGACCTCAGGCGTCGGCCTCAGTGCATCCGGGGGCCGAACAAGATCCAGTCGTCCAGGGAATCCATGGCCGGGCGCTCATCGGGGTTGCGCTCGGCCCCACGCGCGATCGCCCGACGAGCCTTCCTGAGGTCACGGTTCAGGTGCCTGCGCGACCGCTTCGCGGGGTGCGACGCCCGCTCCTCCGCCTCACGCAGCCGAAGCCGTTCGAGCTCCTCGAGGATCTTGGGTCGCATGACGTCCTCCTCCGTAACCTGTCCGGCTCCTGTAACCGGTTACCTGCAGGATACCGGTGAAGAAGTAACCGGTCAAGTGGATATCTCCGGTTTCGTCACGTATCCTGTCACCGTGGATGCCACCCGGAAACCCCCCAACAGCGACGTCGACACGACCCCGCCCGCACCGGGCGACCTGGAGCTCGTTCGCGGCTTCCTGTCGCTGCACGATCACGTCGAGGGTACGCGAGACTCCTTGCCTCCCAGCCTCGATACCGTGGGGTGGTGGCTCCGCGAACACGGCCTGCTCGCGGTCGACGAAACCCCCGACGAGGCGGACCTCCGATGGGCCGCCCAGATCCTCGAGGCCCTCCGGTCACGCGTGCACGAGAATATGGGGGGAGCGCCGGACCCCGGGTCGATCGACGCGCTCGATCGAGCCGCTCGAGAGACCGAGCTCAGCGTCGATTTCGGCGCGAAGGCGCTCCGACCGGAGACGACGGGCGTCCGGGGCGCCGTCGGGCGGATCCTGGCCGTCGCGTTCCTCGCCGAGCTCGACGACTCGTGGTCCCGATTCAAGGAGTGCTCGAGCCCCACCTGCCGCGCCGTGTTCTGGGATCGATCGAAGAACCGCTCCGGTCGCTGGTGCACGATGAAGGACTGCGGCAACCGAGCGAAGGTTCGCGCGTTCCGCGAACGGGAGCGCACGACGGCGTGAATACATCCGAACCGATCGAACTGCGGCTCCGCGGTCCGGGCGGAGAGCGCGTAGACCTATGGCGAACCCTGATCTCCCACGGGTTCCACGACCTGGCGCCGATGGCGATCGACGAGGTCGCCCGGTCCCTGGACCTCACGCTCCGCGTTCCCCGCGGGATGCCGCGCAGGGTGCGGATCGCGCCCGGGAAGCGTGCCTCCGCTCGGGTCGAGATCCTGGGCGGCGGCCCGACCTCGACCGCGACCCGGGACGCGATCGCCCAGGGCGCTGCGCGCGTCCTTCGGCTCGATCAAGATCTCTCGGCGTTCTACGCCCTCGCCGCCGAGGACCCCGAGCTGGCCTGGGTCACGTCGGGCGCAGGACGCATGCTCCGCTCCCCCACCGTGTGGGAGGACGTCGTCAAGACGCTCTGCACGACGAACTGCTCGTGGAGCCTCACGACCACGATGGTCAACGCGCTGGTGCGCGAGCTCGGCGAGCCGGCCGCGGGGTTCGCGGACGATCGGCTCGCGAACGCGTTCCCGACGCCGGCCGCGATGGCCGGTCGCGACGAACGGTTCTACCGCGAGGTGGTGCGGTCGGGGTACCGGGCTCCCTACTTCGTCGGGCTCGCCGAGCTGGTCGCCGGCGGCGAGGTCGACCTCGAGGTCCTGGCGAGCACGCCGCGCCTCGACCTCCCCGACGGGGAGGTCGAGGCGCTCCTCCGGTCGCTGCCCGGTATCGGGCCTTACGCGGCGGCCAACGTGATGATGACGCTCGGGCGCAGCTCACGGCTGATCCTCGATTCGTGGTCCCGGCCGGCCTACGTCCGCGCCGCCGGGCGTCGGAAGCTGCCCCCAGACGCTCAGATCGAGCGCCGCTTCCGGCGCTACGGCGAAGATGCCGGGCTCGCCTTCTGGCTCTTCGTCACGGAGCACTGGGCCTCCTGAGGTCCAAAGGGGTTGCCCCGGAGCCCGGTTCCTCACACCGAGGGGTTGCCCTGGACCCTCGGCCACGGGCATACTGCCTCGGGCTCCCGAGCGACCCGTCCGGCGTCCGACCCGGGGAGCCAGCGACCAGAGAACCGTGACGTGGGAGCAGCGAGCGGAGGTGCACGAGCGATGTCCAGCGCCATGAAGGAGTGTCGATGGCCGGGCCACGCCCAGCTCTCGTCCGCCGCGCCCGCCGGCTGCTCGGCTACTGGCGCTCGGAGACCCGCACCCTTCGCCAGGGCCTGGTCGCGCTCGTCATCAGCACGGCCGCGGGCTTCGTCGCAGGGCTGACGCTCGCCCACATCACCGGCACCCTCGCTGCGCTCCCCGGGTTGTTGATCCTGATCCCGGCCGCGGTCGGGATGAAGGGCACGATCTTCGGTGCGATCGGCGCACGTCTCGGCACGGCGAACGCGGCCGGCGTGCTGGAGATCAACCTGGAGCCCGGCGGCGTCCTGCGCCGCAACGTCGATGTCGCGATCCTCACGACCTTCTCGTCGTCCCTGTGGCTCGCCCTGCTGGCGCGGTTCGCGGGCGCCCTGTTCGGACAGCCGTCGATCTCTCTGTGGGATCTGGCCGTGATCTCGATCGTCGGCGGGGCGATCGGTTCGGTCCTGGTGCTCTCGATCACGATCGGTCTGTCCGCGCTCTCCTACCGGCTGGAGTGGGACCTGGATTCCGTTTCGACCCCCATGGTGACGGCGCTCGGCGACATGACGACTCTCCCGAGTCTGTTCCTCGCTACGTTCCTGGTGCGCAACGAGGCGGTCGCCGTGGGGGTCGGGATCGTCGCGATCGGGGTGGCGGTCGCCGCCACCGTTCGTTCGTACGCCGTCCGCGACCGCCGCGTCCGGCGCATCGTGTTCGAGATGACGGCGACGATCCTGCTCACCCCGATCCTCGACATCCTCTCCGGCGGCCTCCAGCAGGCCCGGCTCGCCGAGCTCACGGCCGTCCCGGTCCTCCTCTTGCTGATCCCCCCTTTCGTGTCGCAGGCCGGCGCGCTCGGTGGGATCTTCTCCTCGCGGATCACGTCCAAACTCCAGATCGGGGTGATCACCCCTTCTGGCCGTCCGGACACGCCCGCGATCGTCGACGGATCGATCGTGCTCGGGCTGTCCCTCGTCGTCTTCACGATGATCGGGGCGATCTCGTGGGCCCTCGGAGCGGCGACCGGACTCTCGGGCATGCCCGGCGCGTGGACGCTCATCGGGGCGACGCTCCTGGCCGGGCTGCTGGTAACGCCGCTCACCGTGCTCGCCGGGTACTACCTCGCGATCGTCACCTATCGGTTCGGGCTCGACCCGGACAACCAGGGCGTTCCCATCATCACCAGCGTGATGGACCTGGCCGGCGTGGCGGTGGTCTTGATCGTCATGACATCATCGGGAGTGCTCCATGGATGAACACGAGCCGAATACCGTCAAGGACTTGCTCGTCGAGCTGAAGGACGCCTCCGAGCTGATGGTCGACCTCGCGTACGCGGCCGTCTTCTTCAACGAGGAGAAGCTTGCCGAGGAGGTCGGCCGACTCGAGGAGCGATCGACCCTGTACCTGCGGAGGCTGCGGACGATCGCGATGCTCGCGGCCCGAAGCCCGGAGGACGCCGAGGGCATGGCCGGCGTGCTCTGGATCGCCGACGCGATCCAGAAGGTCGGCGACGCCGCCTCCGACATCGCGCGCGTGATCGCCGCCCGCCTCGGGATCCCCGACGTGCTCCGGCCAGATCTCCGGCATGCCGACGAGATGACCGCTCGGATCCGTGTCCGCGACGGGTCGGCGGCTGCCGGCCACACCCTGCGGGAGCTCTCGCTCCCGACCGAGACCGGGATGTGGGTGATGGCGATCCGCTCGGATATGCGGTGGGAGTTCGACCCGGGGCCGAACGACATGGTCGTCGCGGGCGACGTGCTGCTCGTGAGCGGTCCGGAGGAGGGCGTCAACCTCGTTCGCGAGCTGGCCGGCGCCCCGCCGATCCCGCAAGCACCGGAAAGCGACGCGCCGCCCCTCTCGGAGCTCGATCGTGCGGTCGACATCCTCGTGGAGATGAAGGACCTCGCCGAGGCGGCCGTCGCCCTCGCCTACGCATCGATCCTGTTCAACAACCGAACCCTGGCCGCCGAGGTGGGGGTGCTCGAGGCTCGATCCGACGTGCTGCAGGACGAGCTCGAGTCCTGGGTCCTGCGGGCGGCGCCGGAAGCGCGCAACGTCGACGAGCTCCGCGGGCTGTTCCGGCTCGCGAGCGCGTCCGAGTCGATCTGTGACGCGGCGCGAGACATGACGTGGTACGTCGAGCACGGAGAACCGTTGCATCCGGTCGTCCAGATGGCCCTCGAGGAGACGGAGGAGACGAGCGTCGAGACGGTGGTCCAGCCCGGCTCACCCGCCGACGGGAAGTCGCTGAAGGAGCTGCAGGTCGAGACGGAGACCGGGATGTTCGTGCTCGCGATCCAACGCGGGCCCAGGTGGGTCTATCGGCCGCGCGGAACCTCGGTGCTCCGCGGGGGCGACCGGCTGATCTCGATCGGTCCCGAGGAGGGCGAGGAGGAGCTGATCGCCCTCTGCGGCGAGCAGCCCGTCCCGGTCGAGACGTGAGCCCGCCCGCTGCTTGAGCCCCTCCGTGGGGCGGCCTACCCTGCGATGCATGGACGCGTACGTCTACATCCGGATCGCCTCGGGGTCGATGGCGGACGTGCTCGCCGTGCTCGCGGCAAAGCCGGGGATCAAGCGCGTCGTGCCGACGGTCGGCGAGTGGGATCTGGTGCTCTACGCGCGGGGTGCGACGCTCGACGAGATCGGCAACAACGTGCTCGCCGAGGTCCACCAGATCCCCGGCGTCGTGCAGACGATCACCGCTCCCGTCGTACCGCCCGATCGGGCAGGGCTGTTCGGCATCGCCGTGGCGCCGCCGCAGATCCTCCCCAACGCGTGCTACGTCCACATCAAGGCCGCGGCCGGCAAGGCGGTGGACATCGGCGAGGCGCTCGCGGGGATGGAAGAGATCGACGGCGTGGCCCTGCTTGCGGGCCGGTGGGACATCCTCGCCTGCATCGCCCAACCGTGGGAGACGGCGAGCGGCATCATCCTCGAGCAGGTGCACGCGATCCCCGGGGTGCTTTCGACGAGCACGCTGGTCTCCATCGCCTTCGATGAGGGCGAAGAGGATCGCGATCAGTTCAGCGCCTGGAGCTGAGCGCACCGGGCGCCGAGCGGCTCAGTGAGCGGCCTCACGCACGCCCGCGGGCAACGAGAACCGCACCCCTTCTTCGACGATCGGGACCGACTCGACGTCGTCGAAGCCGTGCTCCGCGAGCCACGCCAGCATCCGCGTGACGAGGTGCTCCGGCGCGCTCGCCCCGGAGGTGAGCCCAACGGTCGTCGCATCCGCCACCCACGCGGGGTCCACCTCGGTCTCGTCATCGACGAGGTACGCCGCCGCGCCGAGCTCGCGGGCGACCTCGGCGAGCCGGTTCGAGTTCGAAGAGTTCTTCGAGCCGATCACCAGCACGACGTCGGCGCGCGGCGCGATCGCCTTCACCGCGTCCTGGCGGTTCTGGGTGGCGTAGCAGATGTCCTCGCGCGGCGGGGGTTGGAGCTCGGGATACCGGTCTCGGAGCGCCTCGACGATCTGACCGGTCTCGTCCACCGACAGCGTGGTCTGCGTCAGGTAGGCGATCGGTCCCGTCGGGAGCTCCACCTGCGCCGCCCCTTCGAGATCCTGCACCAAGACCGTGCGCTCGGGGGCCTGCCCGCTGGTCCCCTCGACCTCCTCGTGCCCTGCATGGCCGATCAGCACGATCGTCCTGCCTTCGCCGGCGAATCGGCGGGCCTCCACGTGGACCTTGGTCACGAGCGGACAGGTGGCATCGATCAGCCGGAGCTCGCGGTGGGCCGCCTCCTCGTAGACCGACGGCGGCGACCCGTGGGCCGAAAGGACCGTGACCGCTCCGACCGGGACCTGGTCGATCTCGTCGACGAAGATCGCGCCCTTCGCCTCCAGGTCGTGCACGACATGCAGGTTGTGCACGATCTGCTTGCGGACGTAGACGGGAGCGCCGTGCTTGTCGAGCGCCCGCTCGACGGCCTCCACCGCGCGCTCGACCCCGGCGCAATAGCCGCGGGGTGCGGCGAGCAGGACGACGCGGTGGTTCGGCCGGTCGCTCATCTCTTGACCCTCCATTGGCTTCCATGCTCGCAGGCGCATCCGTGACCAGCGGTCACAGTCGGTTGCCGTAACGTTCGCTCCGTCGGTAGGGTAGGACAACCTTCCTACGGACACCCCCCGTCCGTTCCCTTCCCGGCACGTGCGTGCGCTTCCGCCTTCCCAGGGTCGGTTCGCGCACGCCCACGTCGCCGGGACGTGGAACGGGGGGCGTCCGCAGGACGGGATAGGTCACACGTGAAGAGCGACTGACGCAGGAGGTGATGCGAACACCCACGACCTACCGCGGGTCGGCCGGAGAGAGCGGCGAACGGTTCGCCGGGCCGGTTCATGCGGGCGCAGCTGCCAGCTCCGCCCACCGCGGGGGTGAAGATGCCCATGACGAACGCGATCCGGCCGCGTCGCGCACTCGCCGCGACGCTGATCCTGACCGCACTCATCATCGCTTCCCCCGGAGCACGCGCTTCGGCGATGACGGGGGAGGCTTCCTACAGCTTCACACCGAGCAAGATCTGCTCCATCCAGTGGCGCGATGGACCGCTGCAGGTCAGGCGGTTGATCCGGTGCGCGGCGCGCTACTACGGGGTCAACCCGGACAGGGCGGTGACGATCGCCCATCGGGAGTCCATGTTCAACCCCGATGCGTACAACGCCTGGAGCTGTGCCAAAGGCATCTACCAGCACCTGTGCAGGTACTGGCCGGGTCGGGCCTACGACTACGGCTTCAAGGGCTGGTCGGCCTTCAACGCCCGTGCCAACATCATCGTGACGATGAAGATGGTTCGGCGGTATGGGTGGGCGCCCTGGAGCTGATCCCGGTCACCGAACGGGACCACCCGGACGGGGCTGCTCCGCGAGCAGCTCCCGGACGTCCTCTATGGACGCCGCGACCACGCTCGCTCCGGGTGTTTCCCGGTCGGTGATGATCCGCATCCCCGGGAAGCGCTCCGCCGCCAGCGCCACGAGCTCGGCGAACGGACCGAAGACCACCACTGCGTGTGGTCGCTCGACGTCGAGCTGATCCAGCGCCCCTCGCACGTCGGTCGCTCCGGCCACCAGCTCCCATCCCGCGCCGACCGACGCGCGCCGGAGCCGAAGGAGGGCGTCCTGGTCGGTCGCCACGCAGAGCACCTTCACCGCGCGACACACGAGCTACAGCCAGCCCCGCCGCTTGAACATCACGTACAGGATGCCGCCGGAAAACAGCATCGTGCCCAGGGCGGCCGGGTACCCCAGTGCCCAGCGCAACTCGGGCATCCCCTCGAAGTTCATCCCGTAGATGCCGGCGATCAACGTCGGCACCAGGATGATCCCCGCCCACGCGGACAGCTTCTTCATGATCTCGTTCGATCGGTTCGCGACCTGGCTCACCCGGACCTCGAGGAGCGAGGTGAGGAGGTCGCGGATGTTGTCGGCAAGCTCTGTCACGCGGATCACGTGCTCGGTCACGTCGCGGTAGTAGGGAGCGAGCGATGATCCTGCAAGCTTCGGATCCTCCTGGAGCAGGTCGAGCGCTTGGCGCAGCGGCGCCGCGAAGCGACGGAGCCGCACGACCTCGCGTTTCAACAGGAAGATCCGTTCCTGCAGCGCGATCCCGCCGTCCTCGGCAGCTCCCACGCTGAAGACGTCGTCCTCCAGATCGTCCGCGCGATCCTCGAACGCTTCGATGATCGAGAGGTAGCCGTCGACGACCTCGTCGATCAGCACGTACACGGCGAAGCCGCCTCCTTCGTTCGCGAGCAGCTCCGGCTGCGCGCGCCAGCGGCGCGTGACGACGTCGAGCGAGAACGGGCCGGGGCCGTACCGGAGCGTGGCGAGGTAGCCGTTGCCGACGAAGGCGTGGAGCTCTTGGTCGATCAGGCCCTCGTCACCCTCCTTGGATCCCAGATCCAGAGGGTGCACCACCGCGAAGGCGTACCCCTCGAAGAGCTCGACCTTCGGCCGTTGATGAAGGTGATGGGCGTCTTCGATCGTCACCGGATGCAGGCCGAAGATGGATCCCAGCGCGTCGATCTCCTCGTCGTCCGGCTGTTCGACGTCGATCCACACGAAGACGTGCTCGTCCTCGAGGAGCCGCTCCGCGTCACCGAGCAGCAGCTCGTCTTCCATCGGCAGCCCGTCGCGGAACGCGTGCGCCCGGATCATGGCGGCGAGCGTACCCCAGCGTTCGGCGATAGCCTCGCGCATCGTGCCGCTGCCGGAACCGCTCCAACGCCTCTGGATCTCTTTGGACGAGCTGGTCGCCGACGTCCTGCCGACGCCGTGGGGCGCGGTCGTCACCGACGCCCGGTTCCCCGAGGTCTGGGACACGAACTACGCCCGCGTCGACGTCGCGACCGAGGTCTCGGTCGCGACGATCGAGGCGGACCTGCTCCCGGCGCTCCTGCGCGCAGGGGCCCGGGTGGAGCACGTGGTCTCGTTCCACCACGAGGCGCACGGCCGGCTGCTCGCGGAGCTGTCGGCTCGCGGCCACCGGATCTCCTGGGACCTGGCGATGGTCCTCGACGGGAGCCCAGGCATCGTCGAGGACATCGCGGTCGAGGAGCTGCCCCCCGGCGACGTGCTGTGGGCGGCCGCCGCCGGCTCGATGCGCGACTCGTTCGGGATCGAGCCGGCCGCCGCCGTCGAGCAGCTCCTGACGCTCGAGCGCGCCGTGCTCGGTCCCGCCGGCAAGCGGTGGTTCGCCGTGCGGGACGATCACGGCCGGCCCGTCTCGCTCGGCACGCTGCTGGTGCTCGGCGGAACGGGCTACGTCGACAACGTCGCCACCGACCCGGCCGCGCGCGGACGAGGGTACGCCGGCGCCATCGTCACCCGGATCGGCCAGGAGACGCGCGAAGCCGGCGCGGCCGGGCCGTTCCTGCTGACCGATCCGGGCTCGCCGGCCGTCGTCCGGTTCTACGAGCGGCGAGGGTTCGCGCCGGTCGGCTTCCTCGCCTCGACGAAGGGGTCTATGCCGGACGGGTGACGAGGGTGCCCTCGGGGACGATCTCGAAGCGGATCCGCCGCCCGACCGCCCGTTCCAGCACGCCCGCGCGTTCCTCGGCCTCCGCGACCGCTCCCTCCGGGTTCGCGGAGCCGGACACCAGGATCCGGAGCTCACCGCGCCGGATCTTCGCGCCGATCTCGACCACGTCCGACTCGTCCGCGCGCCCCAGGCCATGGGCGATGCGGAGGATCCCGGTGAGCACTTGACAGGCCTCTCGTTCTTTCTGATCGAGACCCGCGAACGGACCGTACGACGGCTTCGGCCACCCGGCGCCACGGTGGAACCGGATCATCGAGGCCATCATCGCCACCTCCTGGGGCGAGAACCCGCGGAGCCCGCCGTGCTCGACGAGGTAGGCGCCGTGGCGATGGCTCTTGTCCGGCGAGATCCGAACACCGATGTCGTGCAGACGGGCAGCGTGCGCCAACAGCTCGCGCTCGTGCGCCCCCAAGCCGTGCAGCTCCATGGTCTCGTCGAAGAGCTCCAGCGCGTGGGCGCGCACCGTGCCCTGGTGCTCACCCTCGGGTCCCCAGCGGCGGGCGAGCCGGGCGACGGCCGCCGCGCGGACGTCGCCCGGCGAGGTTGGCGCCGGAACGCCGATCTCCTCCAGGATCACGCCCTCGCGGAGCCCCCACTCGGAGTGCACGGCGCCGTCGGAGCCGAACACGCCGAGCGCCGTGGCGAGGACCACGGCGCCGGCCGGCAGCAACTCCGCTCGCCGTTCGTCGATCCCCGGAAGGGCGAGCCGCTCGGACTGGTCGAGGTCGGCGAGCTCGCGCGAGAGGTCGTCGAGCGCATCGAGCCGCAGCTCGAACTGGTTCAGCGAGGCCGGCGGCGAGGGCCACCGCTCGGCGGCAAGCAGCCGAGCGAGCGCTCCGGCCGTCCCCCCTGCGGCGATGCAGAGCGTGCCCTCGGGCGCCCCGGAGCGCTCCCGCGCCGGAGCGAGCAGCTCCTTGACCTCGGCCTTGATCGCGCGCCGGTCGCCGCGGGACATCGGATCGGTCCGCACGAGCGTGGTCGTGATCCACGCGGCGCCGAGGGGGAACGTCTCGGTCCACACGACCCGTCCGCCCTCGACGAGCGCCACCTCGAGGCTCCCGCCACCCAGGTCGATCGCGATCCACGGGTCGGACGCGATCGTGACGCTCGCGCGGATGCCGGCGACCGTCGCACGCGCCTCCAGGTCGCCGGACAGGATCCGCAAGGGTGTGCCGATCGCCGCCTCGATCGTGGATGCGAGCTCCGGCCGGTTGACGGCCTCCCTGAACGCCGCGGTCGCGACCGGGATCACCTCATCCACCGCCGCCCGGTCCACGAGGTCGCGGAAGCGACGGACGACCTGCGAGGCACGATCCAGCGCGCCGGGCGGCACGCTGCCCGTCGCCGCGACCTCGGCCCCGAGGTTCAACACGACGCGGTCTCGCAACACCGGGGTCAACCCGCCGTCGGCCTCGACGTCGCCGACGAGGAGCTGGAACGAGGTGCTGCCGAGATCGAAGACGGCGACGCGCACGGCCGGGAGCCTATCCGGCGCGGTCGCGCGGCGGGGGTTCGTACCGCAACCGGGATGGGAAGCCCAGCTCGCGATCCAGCACCCAGGTGGATCCCTTCTTCCACACCATCGGCCCTTCGACGGGCACCCCGTCCTCGGCCAGCGGGCCGACGACCTTGAGGATCTCGTCGCCGTGGGTGCACAGGACGGCCGGGCCGGGGAGCACGCGGATCGTCTCGAGGAGCGTGGGCCCGTCGGTTCCCTCGAAGAGCCACGGCACCTCCTCGATGTCGAGGCCACGATCCCGAGCGAGCGGCTCGACCGTCTGGACGCAGCGACGGACCGGGCTCGAGAGGATCCGATCGACGGCCCACCCGCGGAACACCGCAACGAGCCCGTTCGCTTGCCGCTCGCCTTTGACGGACAGCGGCCGGTCCCGATCGTTCCCCCGCCACTCCGCGCGCGAGCCCGCCTTCCCGTGGCGGACGAGGAAGAGAGGCTCCGTCAGCCGAGCCGCCTCGGCGAGCACGTCTCGGTCGCGTTGGTTCGTGAGGGTTGCGGGAGCCGCCTCCACCGGGATCCACGACAGGGAATCGACCTCGTCGTCGGGATGGAAGGCCTCCGCCCCGTCGGCCTTCACCACCCAGTAGCGGACCACCTTCGGACGACCGAGCGGGTCGGTGTACCACACGCTCTGGAGCTCGGGTCCGAGCTCGCCCGTCACGCCCGTCTCCTCGTGGATCTCGCGCAGCGCGGTGGCCTCGATCGACTCCCCGTCGCGCGCCTTCCCCTTCGGCAGCGTGAGATCGTCGTAGCGGGGCCGGTGGACGATCAGCGTCTCGAGGACGCCGGACCGCCGGCGGAAGATCACGCCACCCGCCGCACGGATGACGTCGTCGCTCACCAGAACCGCCGCTTCTTCTTCGCGAGCGATCGCCACGCGCCCGGCCACGCGGCGCGGGTCTCGACCCGGACACGTTCGCGGCCGGCACCGATCCACCCTGCGGCGAACGCGAGCGCGGGCTCTCCCGCGGCCACGGCGGCCAGCTTGTCGATCGCGACCACCGAGTCCTGGTGCCGGCCGAGCACGTCCTGCAGCCGTGCCGCGGCCTTCGCGAAGGCCGCGGCGCGGTCGCCGACGAACGGCGCGAGCGCCTCGGCCGCGTACCGCACCCGCTTGGCGCGGATCCGCAGCGCGTGCAGGACCGGGTCCGACGCGGAACCGTCGGCGGCCCCGGCGCGCCGCGCGAGCGCCTTCCAGACCGAGGACATCACCACGGCGGGATCGGGCGCCTGCGCGGGTCGTCGCAGCGGCGGATCCACGGCGATCGACATCAGGGTCGTCAGCAGCTGCGCGTGCTCGGGGGCGTCCATCGAGCGGCGGAGCCGCTCGATGGCGGTCCCGCGCTCGAGGGCCACCGCCGAGGCGATCCGCGCGGCCTCCGCGCGGATCGCCTCGGGTACGTTCGCCGTCTCCGCCACGAGGTCCTCCAGGAACACGTCCAGATCGCGCACCGTCCCGAGCGATCGCGCGAACGCGCCGAGACGCTCGACCGGCGCCGAGATCGCGTCCACATCCAGCACGGAGGAAAGCGAGGCGGCGTGCGACCGGATCCGGCGGACCGCGACGCGGGCGTCGTGGATCGCCTCGGGCTCGGAGGTCCCCCGGCGGATCGCCGCGTCGTGGAGCATCAGCTGCTCGACCGCGTCGACCAAGGTCGTCGTGACGATCGTTGCGGGATCGCCCGCCACCCTGAGATGCGACGGAGCCCCCGGTCTCGCGGCGCGCAGGGTCATCGAGGTTCTCGGACCCTCGCGATCGCGCGCGCCATCATCGTTTCCTGGACGTCGACGCCCTGCTCGGTCGGCACCTTGGTCCAGCCGCCGTCGGCGTGGAGCTCCCACGACAGCACGTCGTCGGCGAAGGTCACCTCGATGATCTCGTCCAACCGATCGCGGAGCGCCGGATCGTCGACCGGAACGGCCACCTCGACCCTGCGGTCGAGGTTGCGCGGCATCAGGTCTGCCGAGCTGATGTAGTAGCGGCCCTCCCGCCCCTGGTCGCCGAACCGGTAGATCCGAGAATGCTCGAGGAACCGACCCACGATCGATCGCACGCGGATCGTCTCCGACAGCCCGGGGACCTCCGGCCGGAGACAGCAGATCCCGCGTACCGCGAGGTCGATCCGCACACCCGCCGACGAGGCTTCGTACAACGCGTCGATCGTCTGTGGGTCGACGAGCGAATTCAGCTTCAGAGCGATCCGGCCCGCGTCGCCGGCGGCCCGCTGTTGCCGGATCAGCTCGATGATCTGCGACCGCAGCGCGATCGGCGCGACGAGCAACCGCCCGTAGCCCCGCTGGCGGCTGTAGCCGGTCAGGAGGTTGAACAGGTCCGCCACGTCGTTCCCGAGCTGCTGGTCGGCCGTCAGCAGCCCGAGGTCCTCGTAGAGGCGAGCCGTGTCCGAGTTGTAGTTCCCGGTGCCGAGGTGCGCGTAGCGCCGGATGCCCGTCCCCTCCCGGCGCACCACCAGACACACCTTCGCGTGCGTCTTCAGCCCGACCACGCCGTACACGACGTGGACCCCCGCCTGCTCGAGCGTCCTGGCCCACGCGATGTTCGCCTGCTCGTCGAATCGGGCCTGGAGCTCCACGAGCGCCACCACCTGCTTGCCGGCTTCGGCCGCGCGGATCAGCGCTCGGACGATGGGGGTATCCGCCGAGGTCCGGTAGAGCGTCTGCTTGATGGCCAGCACGTCGGGGTCGCGAGCGGCCTCCGACACGAAGACTTCGACCGAAGACGAGAATGAGTCGTACGGGTGGTGCACCAGGATGTCGCCGCCCTCGCGAAGCACCCGGAAGACGTCCGGCGGTCCGTCCTCCGAGGCGAGCCGGGAGGGAGTGACCGGCGTCCACTGCGGCTCCTTGAGCTCAGGCCGGTCGAGCGAGACGAATCCCCAGAGCGCGCCGAGATCGAGCGGGCCCTCGGTCTCGTAGATCTGATCCTGGTCCAGATCCAACTCGCGCATCAGCAGCGAGCGGACCTCGTCGGTCATCGACCGCTCGATCTCCAAGCGAACGCTCGTCGCTCCCCGTCGCCTTCGGGAGAGGACCGACTCGACCGCCGCCAAGAGATCTTCGGCTTCGTCTTCCTCAACATCCAGGTCGGCGTCCCTGGTCACCCGGAACACGTGGTGCGTCACGATCTCCATCCCCGGGAACAGGCGGTCGAGATGCGCCGCGACCACCTGCTCGATCGGGATGAACCGTTCCCCGTCGGGCAGCGGGAAGAACCGAGGCAGCAGGGGCGGCATCTTGAGCCGCGCGAAACGCCGCACGCCGGTGACAGGATCGCGCACCAACACCGCCAGGTTCAGCGAGAGGCTCGAGATGTACGGGAACGGGTGCGCGGGGTCGACCGCGAGCGGCGTCAGGACCGGGAAGATCCGCTCGACGAACGAGTTCGAGGACCATTCGCGGTCCTCGTCGGTGAGGTCAGCGGTGTCGACGAGGCGGATCCCCTCCTTATCGAGCGCCGGCCGGAGCTCGTCGGCGAACAGACGCTCGATGCGGGCCGAGGTCCGCAGGACCCGGTCCCGGACCTCGGCGAGCTGCTCCTCCGGACGCATCCCGTCCGGGGTCGTGGCGGTGACCCCCGCCTCCACCTGCTCGAGAAGGCCGGACACCCGGACCTGGAAGAACTCGTCGAGGCTCTGCGAGCAGATCGCCACGAACTTCACCCTTGCCAGGATCGGCCGCTCCTGGTCTTCCGCGAGCGCGAGGACGCGTTCGTTGAAATCAAGCCAGGAGAGCTCCCGGTTGAGATACCGAGAGGCGGGCTCCTCCGGGGAGGTGGGGATCGGGAGCGCGTCCATCCGCCCCGATGCTACCCGTCGTGCCGTTCCGGGTCTCCCCCCGTTAGCCCACGAACTTGTACCCGAGCCCGCGCACCGTGAGCAGCAGCTCCGGTTCGTGCGGGTCGTGTTCGATCTTCTGGCGGATCCGCTTCACGTGGACGTCGAGCGTCTTCGTGTCCCCCACGTAGTCGTGGCCCCAGATCTCCTCGATCAGGAACTCCCGCGTCAACAGGCGGCCGCGGCGTCGGAGGAACGCCTCGAGCAGCTCGAACTCCTTGGGGGGGAAGGCCACCAGCCCCTCGCCGACCCGGACCTCGTGCTTCGCGACGTCCATCTCGATCGGGCCGCCGTTGAGCATCTCCTCGACCACTGCCGGCGCTTGCATCCGCGCGCGTCGCAGGTGCGCGCGGACTCGGGAGACGAGCTCGCGGATCGAGAAGGGCTTCGTGACGTAGTCGTCGGCGCCGAGCTCGAGACCCGCCACCTTGTCGGCCTCAGAATCCTTGGCGGTCACCATCACGATCGGCACGTTGGACTCTTGGCGGATCAACCGGCAGACGTCCAGCCCCGACAGCTCGGGCAGCATGAGGTCCAGGATCACCAGATCGGGATCGTCGCTGCGGAACCGCTCGATCGCCTTGCGCCCGTCGACCGCAAGCGTGACGGTGAACCCCTCCTGCTCCAGCGAGTACCGGATCGACTCGGCGAGCGACTCCTCGTCTTCCACCAGGAGGATCCGGCGTTGCGTGTCGCTCACGGCTGCACCTCGTGGGACGCGTCGGTGAACTCGCGGAACTCGCCCGTGATCAGGAAGCTGACCTGTTCGGCGATGTCCACCGCGTTGTCGCCCACGCGCTCCAGTGCGCGCGCCGCGAGGTTCATGTGGAGCCCCCAATCAAGGGCGTGGGGATCGTCGGCGAGCTTCAACGCCTCCAGATGGGTCGCTCGGTTGAGGCGGTCGACCGGGTCGTCCATCGTTGGCAGCCGGAGAGCCAGCTCGAGGTCCCGCTTCGCGAACGCCTCCAGCGCCGTGCGCAGCATCTGCACGACCAGATCGCCCATCTCGCGGATCTGGCCTCGCATCGTGTCGCTCCCTGGGAGATCCTTCGCGATCAGATACAGCTTGGCGATGTTCACCGCCTGATCGCCGATCCGCTCCAGATGCAGGCTGGAATGGATGATCGCCGAGATGAGCCGGAGATCGGCGGCGACGGGCGTCTGCAGCGCGAGCGTCCGCAACGTCCGCTGTTCGATGTCGAGGTACCGGTGGTCGATCGAGTCGTCGAGGTCGACCACGCGCCGGGCCTCGGAAGGGTCGCCGTGGGTGATGGCGTGCACGGCGTCCTGCACCGCCGTTCCCGCCAGCTCGCCCATCTCCAGGATCTCGCGCTGCAGATCGTCGAGCTCGTCGTGGAACGTCCGCCGGGTCTCGGTCATCAGCCGAACCGGCCCGTCACGTAGTCCTCGGTCCGCTTGTCGTCCGGCGTCGTGAACACCTTCTCGGTGGGCCCGAACTCCACGACCTCCCCGAAGAGCATGAAGAGGGTCCAATCCGAGACACGCGCGGCCTGCTGCATGTTGTGGGTGACGATCACGATCGTGTACCGCTCCTTGAGGCCGCCGACGAGCTCTTCGATCCGCAGCGTGGAGGCCGGGTCGAGCGCGGATGCGGGCTCGTCCAGGAGGATCACCTCGGGCTCCACCGCTAGCGCGCGCGCGATGCACAATCGCTGCTGCTGCCCGCCCGACAGGCGTCCGCCGGGCTCGTTCAGCCGGTCCTTGACCTCGTCCCAGAGTCCGGCGGCCCGAAGGGCACGCTCGCCCTGTTCGGCCAGCTTCGCCCGCGGTATCCGCTCGCCCGAGAGCCGGAGCCCCGCGGTCGCGTTGTCGAGGATGCTCATGGTCGGGAACGGGTTCGGCCGTTGGAACACCATGCCGATCCTCCGTCGTACCGCCACCGGGTCGACGTCCGCGCCGTAGATGTCGGTCCCGTCGAACAGCACCTTCCCCTCGACCCGCGCGCCGCGCACCTCCTCGTGCATCCGGTTAAGGCACCGGATCAGCGTGGATTTCCCACAGCCGGACGGGCCGATGATCGCGGTGACCGACCCCGGCCGCGCGGTCAGGCCGACGCCGTGCAACACATGGTTCGAGCCGAACCACGCGTTGAGGTCGACGATCTCCACTTTCCTCACGCGATCCTCTTCTGCTGACGGGTGGACAGGATCCGCGCCGAGATGGCCAGGAAGAGTACCGCGACCAACAGCACGAGCGCCCCACCCCAGGCGATGCTGTGGAGGGCTTCGACCGGGGTCCGCGCGTAGTCGTAGACCCGCAGCGGCACCGCGTCGGTCGGCGCCCGGATGTCTGTGTTGACGTAGTCGTTGCCGAGGGCGGTCAGCAGGATCGGCGCGGTCTCGCCCAGGGCTCGCGCGACCGCGAGCATGACGGCCGTGAGGAGTCCGGCCCCCGCCGTCGGCATGACGACCCGGACGATCGCCTTCCACCGGGGGAGGCCGAGCGCGAGCGCGCCCTCACGCAGCTCCTGGGGGACCAGCCGTAGCACTGCCTCGCTCGCGATCGCCACGATCGGCCACATCAACACGACGAGGGACAGCCCCCCCGCCAGGGCAGAGAAGTTGCCCAGCGCGACGACGACGAGCGCCCAGATGAAGGCGCCCGCGACGATCGAGGGGGTGGACAGCAGCACGTACGCGACCAGCCTGATCGCCGATGCGGTCCTGCCCTTCCCGTACTCGGCCAGGTAGATCCCCGAGAGGATCCCGAGCGGCACGGCGATCACCGTGGCGATCCCCACGATCAAGCCCGTTCCGATGAACGACTGCACGATCCCGCCCTGCTCGGGGTTCAGCGGACCGGCCGGCACCTTCGTGAAGAAGTTCCACGACAGAGCCCCGATCCCCTTCGACATGACGTAGAAAGCGATCCACGTGAGCGGGACCAGCGCGAGGACGGCGCAGGTCCACAGGAACACCGTGAACCCTGTGTCCTTGGCGCGACGGATCCCCCGCACGGGGCCCAGCGAGACGGTTCCCGCGGCGGCGCTCATCCCGCCCTCGGATAGATGCCTTCAGTGACGACCTCGTCCGCGGCCGAACCACCGACAAGATCAGAGGTCCGGCGCACGAGCAAGCGCGAGAGCGCGGCCAGGACGAACGCGACGATCACCAGCGTGACGGCGAGCGCGAGCAGGGCCGATCGGTGAAGTCCCACGCTCGTCGCTTCGCGGAAGCTGCTCGCGATCCACGAGGGGATCGTGGCGCCCGGCTGCATGAGGGACCATCCGATCCGCGGCGTGTTCCCGACCACCAAGGACACCGCGATCGTCTCGCCGAGCGCACGACCCAGGCCGAGCATCGACGCGCCGATGATGCCGCTCCGTGCGTACGGCAGAACGGCCAGCCGCACCGACTCGTATCGCGTCGCTCCGAGCGCAAGGGCGGCCTCACGGAGGTCGCGTGGCACGACGGCGATCACTTCACGGCTCACGGCCGTCACGATCGGCAGGATCATGATCGCGAGGATCACGCCCGCCGTGAACAGATCCGGACCCTGGGCCTTCCCTCGGAACAGAGCTCCGATCAGCGGCACCTTCCCCAGCGTCGCGATCAGGAATGGCTCGACCGACGAATCGAGGATCGGCTTCAGGACGAACAGCGCCCACAGGCCGTACACCACGCTCGGGATCGCCGCGAGGATGTCGACGAAGACGGTGAGCGGGTTGGCGATGGACCCGCGCACCTGGTTCAGCAACAAGGCGAGCCCGACCGCGATCGGCACCCCGATCACGATCGCCACGCCCGATGTTACGAGCGACCCGAAGATGAACGGCAGCGCCCCGAAGTCCTCGCGGCCCGACACGGGGTTCCACGAGGTCCCGATGAAGAAGCGCAGCCCGAACGCATCGAACGTCCGCCACGCCCCCGTGGTCAGCTCGACAAGCATCAACGCGAGCAGCGCGATCAAACCGAGCCCGACCACGAGCGTGGTGCCGCGGAACCCGCGGTCGATCACGCGCGACCGGCGCACCCGAGCCGGCGCACCGGCACCCAGGACGACGGTCGGTTCGCTCACCCGGTGACGGCCGCCGAGGCGGTGAGGGGTTGACCGTTCGCCGTCATCCCCGACAGCGCCGTCAGTCCCTGCGACGCGATGTCCGACGGGAGCGGCGAGTAGTTGAGCTGCTGCACCGTCGCCTGTCCCTTCGTGAGCGCCCACGTGACGAAGTCGAAGATCGTCTGCGCCTTGTTCGCGTCCGTCCCGTCCTTGTACAGGAGCAAGTACGTGGTGGTTGCGATCGGGTACGCGCCCGACGCGGGAGAGTTCAGGATGTTCGTGGTCGGCTTGATCGGGAACGTCAGGCCACCGCCCGCCTTGCTGATCGAGTCGATCGAGGGCGTGATGAAGGAGCCGTCAGCGGCCTTGATGTCGGCGATCCCCAGGTTCGCCGACACGGCGAAGTCGAACGAGAGGTACCCGATCGATCCGTCGGTCTGCCCGATCGCCGCCGAGACGCCGTCGTTGCCGTCGCCGCCGGTGCCCGTCGGCCATTGCACGGCCTTGTCGGCCCCGACCTTCGTGTCCCAGTCCTTGCTCTGCGAGGAGAGCCACGAGGTGTACACGAACGTCGTCCCCGATTCGTCGGAACGGTGGACCACGGAGATCGGCGTGCTCGGCAGGCTGACGCCCGGGTTCAGCGTCGCGATCGCCGGGTCGTTCCACGTCTTGATGTCACCGAGGAAGATCTTGGCGGCGGTCTCGCCGTCGAGCTTGAGCCCCGTGTTGAGGCCTGCGACGTTGTAGGCGATCACGACCCCGCCGAGAACGGTCGGCAGCTCGATGTAGGGGCTGGGGAGCGCCTTGATCTCATCGGCCTGCAACGGTGCGTCCGAGGCGCCGAAGTCCACCGTCTGGGCGGTGAACTGCTCGACCCCGCCCCCCGAGCCGATCGCCTGGTAGTTGATCTTCGCGCCCGATTCGACCTGTTGGAAGTCCTTGAACCATTGCTCGTAGATCGGATCGGGGAAGGTCGCCCCGGCGCCCGTGAGGGCGACGCCCTCGAACCCCCCGTTCGACCCCCCGCTGCTGCTGGAGTTGCTGCTGCACGCCACCGCCACGAGCGCGATCGTGAGTGTGAGCGCCCCCGCTCCCGTCAGCTTCCGGATCTTCGTCATCGAGCTTCCCCCTCCAGCGATCTCGGACATCCGTGCATCGAGGCTAGGAAGCCCACGTGGCACGCCGGGGGCTCTCCGATGAACGGACCGTGAACGGCCGCGTCATCGCCGGGACCCCTCGCGTGCCCCGTCCAGGCGCTTATCCCCACGACAGGGGAACGGTCACCGAAGCGTGGGTGAACACACGATGAAGTGCTGGGAGACGCTCGTACACTCCGGCCAGATGGCGGATGCGCTGTTCGTCGCCGGGATCGCCGCAGCGGCGGCCGCGGCCGGCGCGGCCGCCGCGACCGTGACCGCTCGGGCGACGAGCCGGAGGCGCGTCGCCCGCATGCAGGCCGAGATCCTCGCGGCCCGGGGATCCCTCGAGGCGACCGAACGTTCCTCGAGCGAGGAACGGCTGATCCGCGACACGATCCTGGACTCGATGGAGGAGGGGGTCCTCCTGCTCGATCCGGGCGGCCGCCGGGTGTTCGCGAACGGGGCGCTCGGCCGGCATCTGGGCGCGACCCCGGAAACCGTCAACGGGTTGCTCCCGCTGGAGCTGCAGCGAGCGGCGAAGGAAGCGGCCGCGGCCCGCACGATCGTCCGGACCGAGGCGAACACGGGAGCCCCCTCACGATGGCTGCGCGCCACGGCTATCCCCGTCGACGACGACGGATCGGTGCTCGTCGTGGTCCGCGATGTCACGGAGGCCCGGCGGCTGGACGCCGTCCGCCGGGACTTCGTCGCGAACGCCTCGCACGAGCTCAAGACGCCGGCGGCGTCGATCCGCGCCGCGGCGGAGACCCTCCGCCACGGCGCGCTCGACGATCCGCCGGCGGCGCGCCGATTCACGGAGCAGCTGGAGCGTGAAGCGATGCGCCTGTCGCGCATCGTGTCCGACCTGCTCGACCTGTCGCGGCTGGAGAGCGGGAGCGATCTGGCGGAGCGGGTCCGGCTCGACATCGTGGCCGCCGACGAGCTGGAGCGCCTCGAGGACATGGCGCATGAGGCGGGGCTCGCGATCGAGCTCCACGCACAGAGCGTGCCCCCCGTCGCCGGCTCGGGTCGTGACCTGGCGCTCCTCGTGCGCAACCTGATCGACAACGCGGTTCGTTACACGCCGCGGGGCGGTCGCGTGGACGTGTCGGTCTCCGCCGAGGACGGGAAGGTCATCCTGGAGGTGATGGACACCGGGATGGGCATCCCGCAACGTGATCTCACCCGGGTCTTCGAGCGGTTCTACCGCGTCGATCGCGCCCGCTCGCGGGAGACCGGCGGGACCGGTCTCGGACTCGCCATCGTGCGCCACGTCGCGGAGAACCACGGCGGCGACGTCGCGGTGAAGAGCGAGCTGTCGGCCGGATCGAGCTTCGTCGTCCGGCTGCCGGTCGCCGACGCGCCCCGTGGCGACGCCTCGTAGGCTGACGCCCCTGATGGCGACCCTCTTCCTGATCCGGCACGCCCTGACCGCCCAGACCGGCCGGATCCTCTATGGACAGACCCCCGGCATCGACCTGGACGACCGCGGGCGAGCCCAGGCCGAGCGGCTCGCCGAGCGGTTCGTCTCGGTGCGGCTGACCGCGATCTACTCGAGCCCTCTCGATCGATGCACCCAGACCGTCGAGCCACTCGCCGCCGCCAAGCGCTTGCGCGTCTCGCTCGCTCCCGAGCTGATGGAGATGGACACGGGAACGTGGACGGGACGAACGCTCCCGCAGGTGCGCCGGACCAAGCTCTGGCGGGTCGTCCAGACGGAGCCCTCACGGTTCCGGTTCCCCGGCGGGGAGGGCTTCGTCGAGGCCGAGACGCGCGCGGTCGCCGCGGTCGACCGGATCGCACGGAAGCATCCCCGCGGACGGGTCGCCGTCGCCTCGCACGGAGACATCGTGCGGATCGTGCTCGCTCACCTGCTCGGGACGCCGCTGGACGACTTCCAGCGGATCGTCGTGGACACGGCGTCGGTCTCTGTGGTCGTGATCGACGGCAGCCAGCGCCGGGTCGTGCTCGCGAACGACACCGGCGGCCTCGAGCGGTTCGGCGAGCCGGCTCTGGCCCCCTCGGAGGCGGCGGCCGACGGCGGGCGTCGCCGGCGGGGGAAGCTGCGAGGATAACCATCGTGGAGCTCGGACCCGTGGATCGGATCACCGCGGATGCGGTCGGCGAGCCGGGGATGCGGACCTTCTACCTCCAGGCCCGCGCCGGCGACGAGCTCGTCACCGTGGTCGTCGAGAAGGAGCAGGTGGTGCTCCTGTCGCAATCCGTCCTCGAGCTGCTCGCCGAGGTGCCGCTCGAGACCGGGCCGCTCGATGAGACCGAGCTCGCGCTGGAAGAACCCGTCGATCCCCTGTTCCACGCGGGGCGGCTGTCGATCGGCTACGACCCGGACGGCGACCGGTTCCTTCTGGAGGTGACCGAGTTCGACCCGGACGAGGAGGCCGAAGACGACGCTGAGGACGAGGGGTCGGCGCTCGTCGACGATGACCCCCTAGCGCTCGCCCTGGGAGACGAGCCGGAGACGATCCGCCTGTGGGCCAGCCGCGAGCAGATGCTCGCGCTCTCACGACGCGGGGCTGAGGTGGCCGAGCGGGGCCGTCCGACCTGCCGGTTCTGCGGCAACCCGATCGACCCGGAGGGCCACGTGTGTCCGGCAACGAACGGGCACCGCGCAGCTCGAGCGTGATCCCCCGCGCGCTCGCCGAGGGCGAGATCGAGGTCCTGGGGCTGATGCCGGACTCGTCCAACGACACCCTGCTCGCGCGCTGTCATGTCGAAGGAGAAGAGTGCTTCGCGATCTACAAGCCCGAGCGCGGCGAGACGCCGCTGTGGGACTTCCCCGAAGGGACCCTCCACCGTCGCGAGGTGGCCGCCTACGTCGTCGCCGACGCCCTCGGGTGGCCCAACGTCCCGCCGACGGTGCTCCGCGATGGACCGGAGGGCTCCGGGTCGCTGCAGCTGTTCGTCCGGTTCGATGCGGCGCAGCACTACTTCACCCTTGGGAGAGAACGTCCGGACGACTTCCGGCGCGTGGCCTTGTTCGATGTGGTGATAAACAACGCCGACCGGAAGGCCGGGCACTGCCTGCTTGGAGACGACGGGAAGATCTGGCTGATCGATCACGGCGTGAGCTTCTCGGACGAGCCGAAGCTGCGAACGGTGATCTGGGAGTTCGTGGACGAGCCGATCCCGGACCAGCTCTGCGCGGATCTGACGGAGCTCGCGACCGCGCTCGAGCCGGGAGGCGACACTCGCGCTGCGCTCGGGAAGCTGCTGACCGAACCCGAGGTAGCGGCGACGGCCGGCCGGCTGGGGCGGCTGCTCGCGCTCGGACGGTTCCCGGAGCCGGAGCCGGGGGTCCGACCCTTCCCATGGCCCCCGATCTGAGCCTCGGGTTCACGTCGGTCCCCACGCCGCTCGGCGAGCTCACGATCGTCGCCAGCGATGTGGGGATCGTCGCATCCGGGTTCCCTGCAGACCGCGGATCGTTCCTTGCCCAGGTCGAGGAGCGCCTCGGGGGGCGGGCGGCGCGCGCGGAGCGCGCGCTGGCCACGGCTCGGGAGGACGCGCGCGCGTACTTCGCGCGGAGCGTCCAGGCGTTCGGGGTGCCGGCGGACCTCCGGTCCGCCGGCACCCCCTTCTCGCGGGCTGTCTACGAGGCCACGATCGCGGTCCCCTACGGTGAGCTCCGCACCTACGGCGACGTCGCCGGGGCCGCCGGCCGGCCGCGCGCCTGGCGCGCGGCCGGCCACGCCCTCCGCGTCTGCCCGATCGAGCTGTGGATCCCCTGCCATCGTGTGGTCCCGGCCGGACCGGGGTTCGGCACCTACGGTGGGCATCCGGAGCGCCGCGAGTTCCTCCTGCGCCTCGAGGGTGCGATCTGACGAACCCCGACGCTCATCGCCGCGTACGAGAACATGTGGCCATGGCTCGGCTGACCGTCGCACTGCTGGCGGGCGCGATCGCACTCACGGGATGCAGCTCGGGTGGGACGACGTCGGCCGCGAGCGGCGGAACCTACTCCGCCCAGGTCGGCAGCACGGATCTGTACGCCAAGGCGCCACAGCGGTTCCAGATCGGCGTGTTCCATTCGTCCGACCAGGGCGTCCAGCTCCTCACGTCGGGCACGATCGACCTCCAGCTCACCCCGTTCCAGGGCGGTCCCGGAACGCCGCTGCAAGGGAAGGCGCACTACGTCGGCGCCCCCGGGACAGGAGCGGACACCGGCACCCCCGCGCTCACCGACCCGAGCACGGCTCGTGGGGTCTACGAGTTCGATGGGGTGTTCGACACGGCCGGGGTCTGGCAGGCGAACGTCGGCTTCGATGTCGACGGGGCGCACCAGTCGCTCTCCACCCAGTTCACCGTCGCGGGGAAGCCGACCCTCCCGGCGCCGGGCCAGCGGGCACTCCCCAGCGAGAACCTCACGATGCGCTCGCACGTGGACCCTGTGGCGATCGACTCCCGGGCACAGGGTGGCGCCCCGGTGCCGGATCCCGAGCTCCACCGCGACACGATCGCCGGCGCGATGGCCGCGCACCGGGCCGCGCTCGTCCTCTTCGCGACACCCGTCTATTGTCAGAGCCAGTTCTGCGGTCCGTCCGCGGACGCGCTTCAACAGATCGCCAAGACCGGTCCGAAGGACGCCGACTACATCCACGTCGAGATCTACGCGAACTACAACAAGCACCAGATCAATCGCGCCGCGGCGCAGTGGCTCCTGCGGAACGGCGACCTCACGGAGCCGTGGCTGTACCTGATCGCTCCGAACGGCATGATCGCCGATCGCTGGGGGCCGCTGTTCGACCCGAGCCAGGTCATGACCGAGCTGCGTCGCGTCGCCGGCTGAGCCGGCCTTCAGCTCGACAGGCGTCGCCTGCTGCTACGGTGCTCGCGCGATGTCCGCCCAGGACCATGAGCACTTCGGTCCGGCCGACGCGGCCCTGATGGCGACGCGGGCGGGGACGCGCGCCACGTGGATGTCGCTCGGGGGGCTCGCGGTCACGGCCGCGATCCAGCTCATCGTGGCGATGCTGTCAGGGTCTGTGGCGCTGCTCGCCGACACGATCCACAACCTCACGGATGCGCTGACGGCGATCCCGTTGCTGATCGCGTTCCGGCTCGCTCGCAAGCCGGCCAGCCGGCGCTATCCGTATGGGTACCACCGCGCGGAGGATGTCGCGGGCCTCGTGATCGTCGCGTTCATCCTGGTCTCGGCCGTCGTGGCCGGGATCGAGGCGATCCAGCGGTTGATCCACCCGCAGGGCGTGACCTCGCCCGGGCTGGTCCTGGCAGCCGGGTTCGTGGGCTTCGCGGGCAACGAGACCGTGGCGGCCTACCGCATCCGCGTCGGACGCCGGATCGGATCTGCGGCCCTCGTGGCCGACGGTCTGCACGCGCGGATCGACGGTCTCGCGTCGTTGGGGGTCGTCGTCGCGACGATCGGCGTCCTGCTGGGGTTCGACCGAGCCGATGCGCTCGTCGGGCTCGCGATCACGATCGCGATCCTCATCACGCTCTGGCGAGCCGCCCGCACGGTCCTGCACCGTGCGCTGGACGGGACCGATGAGAGCACCCTTGCGCTGATCGAGGCGGTCGCCGGCGCCGTCGACGGGGTCGAGCACGTCACGGACGCCCGGGCCCGCTGGAGCGGCCATCGGCTGCTCGCCGAGCTCAACGTCGCGGTCCTGCCGACGCTCACGGTCCATGAGGGCCACGCGATCGCGGACGACGTCCACCACGCCCTCCTCCACGAGGTCCCGCGCCTGGCCGACGTCATGGTCCACGTCGATCCGCACGACCACGACCCTCACGGCTGATCCACAGGGCGCATCCACCCCCCGCCCGTACGATTGCCCACGTGGATCCGACGCCCGTGCCACCACCGCCACCGGTCATCGAGCACTGTTACCGGCACCCCGACGTGCAGACCGGCGTGCATTGCACGCGGTGCGGACGACCGATCTGCACCGATTGCATGTACCCGGCGCCGGTGGGACATCAGTGCCCCGAGTGCGTGAAGGAGCAGCGGCAAGAGTTCCACCGGCCCGCGCAGCGGGTCGGCAGGACCGGGCGCGGCTTCACGCTCACGAACCTGATCCTGCTCTCGCTCGCGGGCATGTACGTCGTGGAGGTAGCCGTGGGCGGCCCCGGCTCCCTCGTCGGTGGGCCAACGACCGCCGTCCTGGTGCGCCTGGGCGCCAACGTCGGCCTGTTCCAGTCCCGGGGCGAGATCGTGGGCGTCGCGACGGGCGAGTGGTGGCGCCTGTTCTCGGCGATGTTCCTGCACGCGGGGCTGCTCCACATCGCGTTCAACAGCTACGCCCTGTACATCGTCGGCGGTGTCGTCGAGCAAGAGCTCGGCCGGTGGCGGTTCGCGGTGCTGTACGCCGTGACCGGGCTCTGCGCATCGGTCGCGAGCTACGCGATCGGGTCGCCGCTCGTCCCCTCCGTGGGGGCGTCCGGAGCGATCTTCGGCCTCTTCGGGGTCTTCTTCGCCTACAACTACCAGCGCCGCCATCTCGCGTTCTACGCGGCGCGGATGCGGAGCATGGGAACGCTGATCCTGATCAACCTGGTGATCACGTTCACCATCCGCGGGATCGACTGGCGCGGCCACCTCGGAGGGTTGACCACGGGGATCATCGGCGGACTCGCGGTCGACGGCTTCGGGCGGCGGACGTCACGCACCCAGGTCTTCGTTGCGACGATGATCGCGCTGACCGTGTTCGCGGTCGCGGTGACCGTCTGGCGGACGGCCGTGATCCGGTCGCAGTTCCCCGAAGTGTTCGGCTGACCGACGGGTCCGCCTACGGAGCCACGGGAGCCGGCTGCGGAGCGGGCGTGCCCCCGTCGGCGATCCCGTAGAGGAACCCTTCCCGCGTCCCCACGTAGAGCCAGCCCTGCCACACGGCGGGGGTGGATTCGATGCAGTCGCCCAGATCCAGGCTCCACCGGAGCGGGGGCGGGACCGTCGGGTCGCGGACGTCCCACGCGTAGAGGTGACCCGAGCAGTCCCCCTGCAGCAACGTCCCGTCCACCACGACCGGCGACGCGATCGCGGGAGCACCGATCTGGAGCTGCCAGACGATCCGGCCGGTCGATCGCTCCACCTCGAGCACGCGGCCCGCCGCCGTCGTGAAGTAGACGTAGTCACCGTAGAGCGCCGGGGTCGACCAGCTTCCCCCCGCACCCTCGAAGCCGATCTCCGTCGCGGGGATGCTCCACACGAGCGGCTCCGCCGGGTTCCGGGGATCCAGCTTCATCAGCTGGCCGACCTGCTTCGACCGGTCGTCGAACCGCTGGTACTCACTCGCGACGTAGAGGTAGCCCTGGTCGTCGATCACGACCGACGCATCCGTGTCGTCGCCGGTCCAGAACCGGAAGACCTCCCTGGCGAGCGTGCCGCCCTTCAGGATGTCGGAGATGTCCCATCCCTGGACGAGCCCGCCCGAGTTCGCGAAGTACACGACGCCGTCACGGAACGCGACCGAGTTCTCGATCGAGACGTCCCACCGCGTGTCGATCGGGCCGCTCGAGGCGGGGCCGTCCGGCGTGCCGAGGTCGGCCAGGAGCTGGTCGTCCCAGCCCGGGATCGTGGCGACGATCGTCGGGTCAACGCGCACCAGACCATCGGATCCCGTCCCGCGGTGCAGGCGGATCACGTACAGGTAGCTGTTCTCCCCGCCCTCGATCAGGTAATCCCCCACCTGCAGTGGCGCGCCGTCCCAGTCGTCGTTCCACATCGGATGCGGCACGGACGTGGTCGAATCGACCCGCCAGAGCTCGGTCGGGACCGGCCGATCCGTCGCGATCACGCGCAGCTGGTTGTCGCGCGAGCCGGCGTAATAGAGCGGGTAGCCGTCGGCATCCGTCGTCGCGGAGCCCTTCGCCAGGTCACCGGTCTGGAATGCGGGCAGCTCCGGGGTGCCCGTTCCGGCGTCGAGGAAGTGATAGGCGTCGTCGTACGCGCCTTCGCGGACCTGCATCCCGCCCTGCCACGGCACGACGTTCGGCTGCCCGGTCCACCCGGTCCCGCACCACTGCTTCTGCGGTCCGGTCTGCGTCTCGGCGGACATCGCGCACATCTTCGACCCGTCGGACGGATAGACCCACCGTTTCACCGGCGCGGAGGGCACCGGGCCCTCCCCGTAATAGCTGCGGCTGGCGTTCCCGCGGAAGGTGGTCAGCCCGGGGAACGTCGCGTTGATCGGTGCAGGCGTCGGGACGGGTCCGTTCGGCATCGGGAACCCGGGCTCGTTCGTGGCCGCGAGGCCGCGGGCCGCGTGGACCACCGAGAGGACACCGACGATCGTGACCAGCACCGCCAGCCAGACGGGGAGGGGACCCGGTGACGTGCGACGCCCGGTGGCCGTCATCGGCGCGTCAGATCGGCTCGCCCGCCGAGCGGAAGGTCCCGAGGACCCGGAGCATCGAGGTGTGGTCCTCGACCTCCTTCAGCGCGGCGTCGAGCTCGGGCGATCCCCCCGACGCCATCACGTCCACGTACATCAGGTACTCGAACGCCTTCCCGCGCCGCGGGCGAGACTCCAGCTTGTGCAGGTTGATCCCTCGCTCCGCGAACGGCTGCAGTGCGCCGAGGAGCGAGCCCGGGCGGTCCAGCACCGCCATCACCAGCGACGTGGTGTCCGGCTCGCCGAGCCCCGGGTCCTCGGTGCCGAGGACCGCGAACTTCGTGAAGTTCTCCTTCTCCGTCTGGATCCGCTCGGCGAGCACGGCAAGCCCGAAGATCGACGCGGCGTCGACGCTCGCGATCGCCGCGTCTTCGACCGATCCTGTCTGCGCGATCATGCGGGCCGCGCCGGCCGTGTCGTGGACCGGGACCGGCTCGATCCGAAGCGAGGAGAGGAACTCCTCGCACTGCGCGAGAGCCTGCCAGTGCGAACGTGCGCGCCGGACGTCCTCCAGCCTCGCACCCGGGACCCCGAGCAGGGCGTGATCCACCCGGACGAGGACCTGGCCGACGACGCGCAGCAGCGACGTGTGCTGGAGCAGATCGTAGGTCTCGTTGACCGAGCCCGCCTGGGAGTTCTCGAGCGGGACCACCCCGAAGGGCGCCTCGCGGCTGGTCACGCGCGAGAAGACGAGGCGGACCGTGTCACACGGGAGCGGCTCCGCGTCCGGGAAGGCGCTGCGCACCGCGCGCTCGCTGTAAGCGCCGGGCTCGCCCTGGTAGGCCACCTTCATGGCCGCAGAGCGTAACAACGGCTCTGCCGAGCGTGGCCCAGCCGGAGCAGGAACCTAGCTCTGGAGGTTGATGAAGCTGTTGAAGATCTGGATGGCGCCCGGGCCGACGATCACGACGAACAGGGCGGGAAGGACGCAGAGCACCAACGGGAACACGATCTTCACCGGGGTCTGCTGTGCCTTCGCTTCGATCGCCTGACGACGCTTGATCCGGAGCTGCGCCGCTTGCGTGCGCAGGACGCTCGCGATCGAGACGCCGAAGATGTCCGCCTGGATCATGGCCAACGCGAACGCGTTGAGCTCGTCCACGTCGGTCCGCTCGGCCAGGTGCCGGAACGCATCGGAGCGCGGCACGCCCAGCTGGATCTCCTGGAGCATGCGCGCGAACTCGGACGACAGCACCCCCGGCACGTTCCGCACCACCTGGGCGATGGCCGCGTTGAGCGAGAGCCCCGCTTCCACGCTGATCGTCAACAGGTCGAGCGTGTCGGAGAGGGTCCGCAGGATCTCCTTCTTCCGGTCCTCGACACGGCTGTTCAGGATGGAGTCCGGAACGATGAACCCCACGAACGTGAGCAACGCGATGATCACGATCTGCAGGAAGGACGAGAGCGAGACGATCTGCAGCAGGACCAACGATCCGACGAATCCGGCGATCGCCCCGATGATCTTGAAGGCGAGCACCCGCTCGGCGTCCCAGCCGGCCGGACTCCCCGCGACCAGCAGCTTCTTCGTGATGCGGTCGCGAGCGTCCAGCGGCGTCACGCGCCGCGCGATCCTCCCCGCCCTGCTGACGATCGGGACGAAGACGCGCGATCCGAAGTTCTCCTTGAGCTCCTCTTCACGCAGGTCGACCCTTGGCGGGGCCTGACCGCCCGCCCCCGTGACCTGCGACTCCAACAACCGGACGGCACGGTGCCGCTCGGCGATCGTCTGGTCGATGAAGACCCCGACCAGCACGATCGCAAGGAAGAGCGACCCGATCGCGAGGAACAGCCAGACGTCAGACATCGATGTTCACGATCTTTCTCATCCAGAGGATCCCGAGGAACATGAGCACGATCGCGGTCCCCAGCATCACGAGACCGATCGTGGTGGTCACGAGCAACCCGATGTAGCTGGGGTTGACGGCGGCCATGTACAGCCCGATCGCGATAGGAAGGAGCGCCAGGACCCATGCGGACAGGCGACCCTCCGCGGTGAGCACCTTGATCTGCCGACGCAGCATCGCGCGTTCCCGGAGCGTGTCGGCGACGGTATCCAGGATCTCCGCGAGGTTCCCGCCGACCTCGCGCTGGATGTTGACCGCGAGCACTGCCCACATGAAGTCCGGGCTCCCGACGCGTTGGGCGAGCGCCTCGAGCGCGTCCTCCGCCGGTCGCCCCAGACGGATCTCGGCGACCACCCGCTGGAACTCGGCGGCGGCCGGCTGCGCGATCTCCTTCGCGACCGTGTCGAGCGATTGGAGGAAGCTGTGCCCGGCCCGGAGCGACGACGCCATGATCGTCAGCACGTCCGGGAGCTGTTCGCGCAGGTGCTCGGCGCGCTTGCCGAGCGCGCTCCGAAGCAAGAACAATGGGAACGCGGCGCCGACCCCCGCCACGATCAGCGCGAGGAGCGCGTTGCGCAGCAGCGCAGCTCCGAGGACCCCGAAGAGCAGCGCAGCTGCGACCGAGGCGACCACGAACTCGCCCGAGCGCAGCGACACCCCGGCGGCTTCCAGCTCGGCATCGAGCCGGTCGCTGAACCCACGCGACTCGGCGAACCGCTTCCCGAACCGGCTCACGTTGTCCGGGATCCACCCCGTCCCCGGAGCGATCTGGGGCCCGCCCGCTGCCATCGGTTGCTGGGCGGGAGCGATCACCGCGCGCATCCGCGCTTCGACCTCGCGATCCTTCTTCGCCCTCGCCGCGCTCCCCAGCAGGAACCACGCCAGGAGGAACGCGACCAGACCGACCACCACCGCGATCAGGATCTGCGCGGTGGGGGACGTCCAGAAGGTATCGGCCAGAACCATCAGACCTCCCTCGACTCCAGTGCGAAGAGCTCGGGCTCCACGTACACGCCACGCTCGGCCAGCTTGTCCAGGAACTTGGGTCGCAGACCCGTGGACTTCAGGCGGCCCCTGAACCGACCCTCCTCGTCGATCCCGGCGGAGAAGTCGAACAGGAAGATGTCCTGCAGGGTGATGACCTCTCCCTCCATCCCGGCGACCTCGGTGACGTGCGTGAAGCGCCGGGTGCCGTCCTTCAGACGCTGCTGGTACACGATCAGCTGGATCGCCGAAGCGATCTGCTCGCGGATCGCCCGGTTGGAGAGCTCCATCCCGGCCATCATCGTGATGGTCTCCAGACGGCTGAGCGCGTCGCGCGGGCTGTTGCAGTGGATCGTGCTGACCGACCCGTCGTGACCGGTGTTCATCGCCTGAAGCATGTCGAGGGCCTCGGCGCCACGCACCTCTCCGACCACGATGCGGTCCGGGCGCATACGCAGAGAGTTGCGAACCAGGTCACGGATCGTGATCTGCCCCTTCCCCTCGATGTTCGGCGGCCGCGACTCCAGTCGGATCACGTGGGGCTGCTGCAGCTTGAGCTCCGCAGCGTCCTCGATCGTGAGGATGCGCTCGTCATCCGGGATGAACGACGAGATCACGTTGAGCGTCGTGGTCTTCCCGGCGCCGGTTCCTCCGGCGACCAGGACGTTGATCCGGCCGCGGACGCAAGCCTCGAGGAACTGCGCCACGGGCGACGTCATGGTCCCGAACTCGATCAGGTCGTCCGCCTGGTACGGATCGGCAGCGAACTTCCGGATCGTGAGCGCCGGTCCGTCGATCGAAAGCGGCGGGATCACGGCGTTCACACGGGAGCCGTCGGGCAAACGAGCGTCGACGTACGGCGACGCCTCGTCGACCCGTCGCCCGACCTTCCCGACGATCTTGTCGATCGTCCGCCGGAGTTGCTGCTCGTCGTGGAACTTCGTGCCGGTCCAGTACAGCTTCCCGGCCCGCTCGACGTAGATCGTGTCCCAGTTGTTGACCATGATCTCCGTGACCTCCGGGTCACGGACGAACGGCTCCAGCGGGCCGAGGCCAAGGACGCTGTCACCGATCTGTCGGACGATGAGCAGCTTCTCTTGCGCGGAGAGCGGACCCTCCTCGTCGTCCAAGAGCTCGCGGAGCCGTTGGTGGACCAAACCCTCGAGCTCGGTGTCCGACAGCGTTGCGTCGTACAGGCGTGGACCCAGCGATTCGACCAGGCGCTCCTGGACCCGCGCCCGAACCTCCGAGATCCGGTCTCGCTGTTGTGCCTTCGCGAGGCGATCTGCAAGCGACATGGGGAGATGCCTCCTTCGATCCTTAGCTCTTCCCGGTGCGGGCGAACAGGCCCTTCTTCTTCGGTTGTCTCTTGTCGTCGACGACCTCGATCCCACCGAGCTCGCCCACCTGGCCCGCGCTGCCGGCGAACCGAGTCGCCAAGCTGCTGATCGCTTGCGCGACCTCGGAGCCCGGCTCCTCGAGCACGACCGGACGGCCCTTGTTGAGGGACGTCGGGACCAACCGGCTCGACGGGATCATGGCGTCGACGCGGATCTTCATGACGCGCTCCACGTCGGAGGCGTCCAGACCGACCTTCGAGTCCGCGCGATTCAACACCACGCGGAACCGCTCCCGCGGGAGCCCGATCGTGAGCAACGTGTCCAGCGCCTTCGACAGGTGCTTCACGCCGACGACGTCCAGACTCGTCACGAGGCAGATCATGTCCGAGAGGTCGAAGCACACGAGCGCCGAATCCGAGTAGTCGACCGATGCGTCCACGATCACGAACCCGAACTCGTTGCGGATCGTGCGGAGGAACTTCCCGATCGCCTCGCCCGCCGGCGCCTCGGCCGCGGGGTCCGGCGGAGCGCCGAAGGCCCACGTGTGCGGTGCGACCTCGACCCCCACCTCGCGCACGCGGGCGCGATCCGCGCCCTCACCGAGCTCCATCAGGTCCGTGACGCTCGCCGTAGGCTCCCGTCCGAAGTAAGTGAAGACGTCACCCATGTCGACATCCAGGTCCACGAGCGCCGTGTCCTCGCCCGTGACCTGCGCGATCGCCGTGGCGAGGTTGGTAGTGAGGAAGGTCTTCCCCGATCCGCCCTTGGACGAGAAGATCGAGATGATGTGCCCGCGCTGCGTTCGTGCGCCCTCGGCTTTGCCGCCACCGGCGGTCGCGGACCGCAGGTTCGCGGCCCACGCGATGGCCCGCTCGACAGCTTCGCGCAGCTCGTCGGTCCCCTGGGTCATGTCCACGACGTCGCGGATCCCCGCCCGCATCGCGGCGGGCAGCAACCCGTTCCACGTGTGATCGCGGACCAGCACGATCGCCGTCCCGGGCGAGGTGCGCCCGACGAACTCGGCCAGGCCGAGCGCGTCAGCTTCCTTGACCTCGGGGGAAAGCACGAGCACGTCCACCGTGTGGTACGGGCCGATCAGGAGCTCCTCAGCCGCGGTGGCGGACTGGACCCAGCCCACCTCCTCGGCCTCGAGCTCGAGCGATCGAGCCAGCTGTTGGCGGAACGATTGCGGCGTCCCGACGGCGACGACGCTCGCGTCGGTCAAGGGCCCACCCCGATGACCTTCGCGAACGGGACCCCGAAAGCAGCCGGCGACTTGTAGCCGGTGCCGGGCGATCCGTCCTTGCTGTTCGGCGGAAGCAGACCGAGCCAGAGCTGCGTTGCGTCGGTGCTGGCGAGCACGAGCGCCTGGGCGTCGTCCGGCAGCATGTCGAGCACGAGCGACGAATTGCCGTTCCCGGGCTTCCCGGTGGAATCGACCGGCGGGTTGCTGACCGCCAGTACCCGCACGGATTGCACCAATGGGAAGGTGAAGTCGAACGGCATCGAGATGACGGGGGAATTGGCGAGCGTGGCGGCGGTCCCCGTCTGGAGGGCGGTGAAGAATCTCGCGAGCTGGCCCGGCGAGAGCAGCAGCTTGAGGCTCTGCTTCGTCACGATCGTCCCCTTCGGGAACGTCGCGTAGATCTCGACCTGGTCGTTGTTCTGGATGTATCCGTTCACCGACTGGGCTCCGTCGACCTGGATGCCGAGCCCGACGTGGCCGTCCGAGATGCCGAGCGCGTTGCCCCGGCCGGTCGCGAGCCGGGAGGTCGGGATCTGCTCGTTCGCGTAGATCGTGGACGAGGTCGTCTGGTCCCGAAGCTCGTTCTCGTCGGTAACGGCCCCGGCGACGAGCGTGTCGTTCGGCACATTCACGGTCCCGAAGTCGCCCGCGTCGATCAACGGGTTGAGCGGGGTGTTGGCCGGGATGTCCTTGTCGGACACGATGACCGCGGTCGTGTCTGCACCCGTACCGTTCTTGACGCTATTCGTGTAGACGATCACGCCCACGGCCGCCAAGACCGCGAGCACGACAGCGATCGCAACCACCAGACCTCGTGATCTCATCCCCGTTACCCCTTTCCCTTGCACCTCGAAGGGTTGCGCCCTCGAGGTGCGCTTTTCATCTCAGAGTCATGTCGGAAGGTTGATGCCGTTACATGAGCCCGTCACGGCGGGATCGCACAGCTTGACGGCTCGGATATTGCTGAACGGAGAGCACAGTGGGCACGGGTTCGACCCGCCGACGTGGACGGCGACCGTGGTGACCTGGATGCAGACCGCGCTCGAGTTGCCGGGGGGCGGGCCGCACTTCCCATTCACCCACCAGTCGAAGCTGATGTTGAGGTCTGTCTGGTTCGCCCCGTTCCACGTGATGGTCTTGTTGAGCGCGTCGTACGTGTACGACGGGCCCGGAGGTTGCCCGTTCACCATCAGATTGATGAGCCCTCCTCCAGGAGGGGCGGGGAGGGTCGGATCCGACTGGGGACACTGGGCGACCGGGCTCTGCCCCAGGAGGGACACGACGTTGTTCGGAGCGGTGTTCGGCACCTTCTTCGCCGTGAACGAACAGTTCTGCTGGGCCGTACCTCCCCAGCCGTTGGGTCCGGTCGCCTGGTCGAAGACGCCCTGCAACGTGAAGTCGATGAACCCGATGATGTCGTACTTGTCGGCGTTCCCGCTGCACAGCACCAGGTTGCCGCTCTGGTCCACGTTCTGCGTGCAGTCGTCCATCGGGAACGTCACGACATCCCCGACCCGGCTGCGAAGCTCCGTCCAGTCATTGCTGGAGAGCCCGCTCACGCGGCACACGTACGTCGGGCCGCTCGGATAGTGGACGGGCAGATCGGCGACGCTCCCCGTCTGGTTGATCCAGTCGTTCCGCGTGCTGGAACCGACGTTCGGGCACTGCGCGTCGGGGAGAACATCCCATCCCTTCTGCGGGTCCGTGGCGTTCAGGTTCAGGAAGCCGAACGCGGAGTTGGTGAACTTGTCGTTGTCGAACCACATGTAGCAGGGAGTCCCCGGCGGCAGGTTGGCGGATACGTCGCACTGACCTTGGAAGGTCGTGGTGTAGATGACGATCGGCACCGGGTTGGCCGATCCTGCGGGCCCCCAGATCGCGTACGCCTTCGTGGTCACCCCGTTCTGGTTCGAGAAGCCCAGCACGGGTGCGAAGAACAGATGTTGCTGCTGCGAGTACTGGACCTTGACGCCACCCGACTTGGCCGTGTGACACGTGCTCGGCAGCACCGTGGCGTTGGTCGAGGTCGTCGGATCGAGCCCGGTCACGTTCTGGGCCGCGAGCGGGTCCGCCGCCTGCTCGGCGGTCTTCGGGTCGACCGACGTGGGAAGGGAGCAGGTCGAAGCGGCCGACAGCGCTGCAGCGTCGGAGCCGTTGACGAGCTCCCGGCGCTTCCAGAGGAGGCCACCGACGTCGACGACGAGCACCATCATCCCGAACATCGCGATCAGGACCAGCGCCACGATGATGACGGTCGCCCCACGCTCCTGGCGCAGATCCAGTATGCGACGGCGGCGGGGGGGAGTCATGTCGTGGACTTCACTCCCTCGCAACGGAACTGGGCATCGATCGTCGGCCGCATCGTGATCGTCGGAAGGAGCGGGATGTTGAGGGTGAAGAGGTTCTGGAGGTGTGGCGGCGCCGCCGTGAGGAACATCTGCACCCGTACGGCCGCGTCGGTCGTGACAGCCGCGGCCGAGGCGCACGCGGGCGTCGTGTTCCCGTTCAGGTTCTGCTCAGAACCCGTGAATGACCCGTTGTCGGAATACGTCACGCTGACGAAAGCAAGGTTGCCCGCCTCACCCGGCCGGATGGCTCCGTTCGATGCGCTCTCGAGGTCCGTCCGGATCGCATCAGGCGTGGCCCCGACCGCGCCGAGCCGGCCGCCCTCTCTCGCCGCCGCGCGGAGGTTCTGGAGCTCGAAGAACGTCAAACCGAACTGCAGCATGCCGAAGATCAACATGGCGAGCACGCCGATGATCAATGCGAACTCAACGGCTGCGGCCCCGTCTTCACGACCGAGCCTCTGGCGGATCCTCATCGCTCCACTTCCCTCATCCTCCGGTCCGTCAGTATCTCGGCATCCGAGTCCGAGATACTGAGCGACCGGAGGGTCGCTCACATGCTCTCACGCATTCTGGACGCCGCTACCGATCGTGCTGAACTTGTTGCTCGTCGCCTTCCCGAGGAACGCCACCGCGGCGATGATCACGATCGCGATCAGCGCCAACATCAGGGCGTACTCCACGGCCGTCGCACCCCTTTCCTCCAGGGCACGGCTACGCAGGTCGCTCCACCAGGCGGCGACGCCTGTGTAGACACGAAGGAACATCTGTCACCCCTTTTCCTGCCGTTCACCTGGCATCGACGGATCGATACTCCTCCAAGTACCGCGTTCCGCCGGTCCCTCGATCCCTCCGGTGCCTCTCCCCGAAGGATCGAGCGGCCGGCGGGCCGGCCCGTTATGCACTTACGCGGTGTCGACCGCGCTTCCAACCGTGCTGAACTTGTTGCTGGCGGCCTTGCCGAGGAAGGCAACCGCCGCGATGATCACGACCGCGATCAGCGCCACCATCAGCGCGTACTCGACCGCCGTCGCGCCCTTCTCCTCCTGAGCGCGAACCTTGAGGTCGTTCCACCAAACCGTTACGGCCGTATAGGTCCGTACGAGCATCTCGCCAACCTTTCTCTCCCCGTCACGTTGCCCGGGCCAGACCTCAGGGTCCTCGTCCGCCGGACCCTCGATCCACCGGGTGCTTCTCCCCGATGGATCGAGCGGCCGGCGGACCGGTCGCTCGCTCAGTGTTAGGCGCCGTTGACGGCGCTACCCACCGTGCTGAACTTGTTGCTGGCGGCCTTACCCAGGAACGCCACTGCCGCGATGATCACGACCGCGATCAACGCCACCATCAGGGCGTACTCAACTGCCGTCGCGCCCTTCTCCTCCTCGGCGCGCACTTTGAGGTCGCTCCACCAGGTCGTCACACCCGTGTAGACACGAAGGAACATCTGTCACCCCCTTCCTCCGAAGCCCGTCTTGACCGGTTCTCAGGTACCTGAACCCGGGGGCGCATGGTACTCCGCCCGCAGGAACAGTAGAAGGAAGCGCGTCCCGCGGGAATTCCGACTTTCCCGGAGATCCTCTACGTAGTCCTACGTACGCATCCCGTGATCAAGGGTGTCGGCGGATCCGACGAAGACTGGCAGTACGATGCGCGTCGCCGTGACCGAGCCGAGCTCTCCCCCGACCCAGGCGATCCGGCGGCGACCCATCGATCTAGCGTGGGCATCGCTCGTCGTCCTCGTGCCGGTCGTCGTGGCCTTGCTGTCCCGGATGGGAACGACCGACCTCACGTATCACATCCGCGCGGGCGACGAGATCCTTCGGGCCCACGCCTTGCCGAGGGTCGACACGTACACGTTCAGCGTTGCTGGGCAGCCATGGCTGGATCAACAGTGGGGTGCCCAGATCGTCCTCGCTCTCGGACACCGGGGGGGCTGGGCAACGCTCGCGTTCCTCCAGGCGATCTTCATCGGCGTCTCGTTCTGGTTCATCTATCTGGCGTGCCGGGCGCGTGGCGCCTCGGTCCGGACGTCCAGTCTCCTGACCGTCGTCGGGTTCCTCGTTGCCTCGCCGACGCTGGCGATGCGTCCGCAGCTCGTCGCCCTGCCATTGTTCGCCGTCGCGATGTGGGCGCTCGCCTCCCGGGGAACGGCCCCACGCCGCCTGTACCTGATTCCGGTCCTCGCCGCGGTGTGCGCCAATGTCCACGGAAGCTTCACGATCTTCCCGCTGATCGTCGGGCTCACCTGGATCGAGGACGCTCGGCGGCACGACCCCGGCTCCCGGCGGTTGCTCTGGCTGACCCTGGCGACCGCCGCCGCGACGCTCGTGAACCCGTTCGGGGTCGAGGCGTGGCGATACGCGTACGACCTTTCGACCAATCCCATCATCCGCAAGACGATCAGCGAGTGGGCCCCGGTGACGGCGACCGATGTCTCGGGACTGTTCATGATCGGTTCGGCGCTGGCGGTGGTCGCCGTGCTCGCGCGACGCGGCAAGTCGACCCGGTGGACGACGCTGCTGTGGCTGGGCGTTTTCTTCATGCTCGCGATGTCCGCGCAACGGGCGATCGTCTGGTGGGCGATGGTGACGCCGGTGATCCTGGCGGAGCTGTTCCCCGCTCCCACGGTGGAAGCCGCCTCTTCGGGCAGGGAACCGAAGGGGCCAGCCGTCGGCATCATCGCCGCGATGCTGGTCGCCGTCGTCGTCCTGCTGCCCTGGTGGCGGCCGAACGATCTGTTGAGTCAGGCGCCTCCGGGGATCACGCAGTACGTCCTCCAGAACATCCCTTCAGGGGCAAGGATGTTCGTCCATCAGCCATGGGGTTCGTGGTTCGAGTACGTGACACCAGACCGGAAAGTGTTCGTCGACTCTCGCATCGAGATCATCCCGAAGTACATCTGGGACGACTACGGCCAGGTCGGCTTCGCCGGCGCGGATTGGAAGCAGGTGCTTGCGAAGTGGCACCCGGACGCGATCGTCGCCGCCGACGACTGGGAATTGCTCCCGGATCTCGAAGCCTCGGGCTCCGGGTGGAGGTCCGTCTACAAGGACGACGACGGCGAAGTTTTCCTGCCCGCGTGACTACTCGAGTGATCCAACGCTGACCATCCCGGAGCGAGCGGCCATCCGGATGGCGGACAAGCGGTTGCCGACGCCGAGCTTCCCGTAGATCCGTCCGAGGTGCGTCGTCACGGTCCGTTCACGGACGCCCAGCCGGGTCGCGATCTGCCGGGCGGTGAGGCCCTCGGCCGCGACCGCCAGCACCTCGCGCTCGCGACCGGTGAGGCGCACGTCGAGGTCGCGGCGGAGCTCGATGCTGTCGGCGATCTGACCGACGGTAGCCGCGACCGGACCCTGGAGGACCATCTCACGGTCGGCCACTTTGAGGATCGCGCCGAGGAAATCGACCGGGTCGACGTTCTTGTCGACGTATCCATCCGCGCCCACGAAGAGTGCGCGGCTGATCATCGTGGGATCCGCGTTGGCTCCCATCGCGAGCAGGGCATGCGACGGGAACCGTTCCCGGACCGTCCGGATCAACCACGAAGCGTCGTGCTCTCCCTCCAACCCCAGACCCACCAACACCACAACTCGGGAACGGCGGACGCGAGAGAGCGCGTCCACCCCCTCCTTGCCGTCGCCGGCTTCCGCCAGGATCTCCATGTCGGGACGACCGTCGACCAAGAGGGAGATGCCCGCCCGAACGACCGGGAGCGGGTCGATCAGGACGACGCCGAGCTTCCGGCGGATCGCCGGGGGTGCGGCTGCCTCGGGGGATGGTCGCCTGCTCATCGATGTCGTTGGTGCCACGAGGGTACCTCGCTAGGGATATCGGCAGGTCAGCGCAGGCGCCTGAGCCGGTTACCGCAGCTCGATCAGCCCGAGCGAAGCGGCCCGCGAGACCGCCTGGACCCGACTCCGAACGGCGAGCTTCCGGTAGAGGTTTGCCACGTGGGTCTCGACGGTCCGCGGAGAGATGTCGAGCCGCCGCCCGATCTGCTGCATCGTGAGGCCCTCGGCGAGCAGCTCCAGGATCTCGCGCTCGCGCGGCGTCAACGACGAGTCCACCTCGGAGCTCTCCCGTGCCTGCCGTGCGAAGCGTCCGAGCTCGAGCACGGCGGCCTGCTCCAGCGCCGGGTCGATCGCCCGCTCTCCTTCGAGGACGCGACGGATCGCCTCGCCGATCCGCCGGAGCCCGTCTGGCTTGGGGAGGTAGGCGTCCACGTCGAGTCGCATCGCGTCCAACACCGTCGCGCCGTCGGTCCGCTCCGATACGACGACGATCCGACCCCCGAACCCACTTCCTCGGAGCGACCGAAGGACGGTGACGCCGTCGATCCCCGGCAGATCGAGATCGACCACGGCCAGATCCGGCGTCAGCGACGACGCTGCTTCGACGGCGGCCGGACCGCTGCTCGCTTCCGCCACGATCTCGACGTCCGGAAGGGCATCGCAGGCGAGCCGGACGACACCGAGGATCACCGGGTGACCACCCACGACGAGGACGCGTGTGCGCCGGGATGACATGTGCAGGAGGCTACCCGGCGATCGGGTTGCCCGCGATGCCTTCAGGCGCTCGCGGGCATCGCGATCGCCCCGAAGCGCCAAGCGAGCCGGACCGCCTCCACCTTCGAATGGACCCCCAGCTTCGCCAGCACGTTCTTGACGTGGCTCTGCACGGTCATCGGGCTGATGCCGAGGAGCGCGGCGATCTCGACCGTGCTCCGACCATCGGAGAGCAGTCGGAGCACCTCGAGCTCGCGCGCGGTCAACGACTCGAGGTTGGCTGCTTCGCTGAGACCGGCGCGGACGGCCCGGAGCCGATCGACCAACGAACTCAGGTGGTCGTCGGGCAGCACCAGCTCGCCGGCCACGGCTCGACGCACCGCGTCCTCCATCTCCGTCGGGTCGCCCCACGACGGCAGGAGGCCGCTGGCGCCCGCGGTCACGATCGCCGAGCCGAGCTCGGGGTCGCGTTCGGTCGTGGCGGCGATCACGCGGACATCGTGCACGGCCTCGCAGACCTCTACCAGCGTCCCGAGACCGTGGCCGTCGTCACGCTCGAGGTCGACCACGATCACGTCCGGTGCGGCACGGAGGGCCGCGACACCGGGCGCGAACGGCCCGAGCACCCGAAGCCGGGAGCCGCGCCCCCACGCCAGCCGGAGGCTCTCGACGAGCCGGATGTGGTCATCGACCACCGAAACGCGGATGCGATCCTCCATCCCGTATGACCATCGGCTCCTGCGGCCCGGTTCTGAACGTGCATGTAGCGGCCGCGGGAGCGAGGCAGACTGGTGGGCGTGACCGAACGTGGCCCCAACCGTCTCGCGGGAGCGTCCAGCCCCTACCTCCTCCAGCACGCCCACAACCCCGTGGACTGGTATCCCTGGGGCGACGAGGCCTTCGCCAAGGCCCGCGTCGAAGACCGCCCCGTGTTCCTGTCCGTCGGCTACGCCGCGTGTCATTGGTGCCACGTGATGGAGCGCGAGTCGTTCGAGGACGAGGCCACCGCGGGGTTCCTGAACGAACGGTTCGTGGCGATCAAGGTGGACCGAGAGGAGCGACCCGACGTCGACGGGATCTACATGGACGCCGTCCAGGCCATGACGGGGAGCGGGGGCTGGCCGATGTCGGTCTTCCTCACCCCCGATGGGAAGCCTTTCTATGCCGGCACGTACTTCCCGGAGCAGCCTCGCCATGGGTTGCCCTCGTTCCGGCAGGTGCTGGAAGGCATCGCCGATGCGTGGGCGTCCCGACGCGATGAGATCGAAGTGCAGAGCGGCCGGGTGATCGAGTCGATCAGGCGTACCAGCACACTCGGGGCCTCGGAGGAGCCGCTGACCGCGGCGCAGGCGAACGAAGCCTTCCAGACGCTCCGCCATTCGTTCGATCCGCGTTGGGGAGGCTTCGGCGGCGCCCCCAAGTTCCCGCAACCGATGACCCTCGAGTTCGTGCTCCGACAGGCGATCCGAGAGATGCCCGACGCGCTGGAGATGGCGATCCTCACGCTCGACCGGATGGCCGGCGGCGGCATGTTCGACCAGGTCGGCGGAGGCTTCGCGCGCTACTCCACCGACGGTGCGTGGATGGTGCCCCACTTCGAGAAGATGCTGTACGACAACGCGCAGCTGGCGCTGCTCTACGCCCGTGCGTGGCTCGTGACCCGGAACGACCACGATCGGGAGATCTCGTCGCGGACCCTCGACTACCTCCTCCGCGAGATGCGTCATCCGGACGGTGGCTTCTTCTCATCCCAGGATGCCGACAGCGAGGGCGTTGAGGGGAAGTTCTACGTCTGGTCCTGGGAGGAGCTCGTGTCGCTCGTGGGCGAGGATGCCGCGGAGGCGTTCGGGGCGACCCCCGCGGGGAACTGGGACGGGACGAACGTGCTGCGTGCCCCCGTCGGCGACGCGCTCCGGGAAGAGGCTCGCGCGCGGTTGTTCGAAGCTCGGGGGTCGCGCGTGCGTCCCGCCCTCGACGACAAGGTCCTGACCGCCTGGAACGCGCTGGCGATCCGGGCCTTCGCCGAGGCCGGTCGCATCTTCAACGAGCCGACCTATGTGGACGCGGCGGTCCGTTGTGCGGACTTCGTATGGGAGCACCTTCGGGACGAAGACGGCCGGCTGCTCCGCTCGTGGCGCGACGGGACGGCCGGGGTGCGGGGCTTCTCCGAGGATCACGCGCTCCTCGCCGGCGCCTTCCTCACCCTGTTCGAGACGACTGCGGACCTTCGATGGTTCGTCGCGGCGCGGGAGCTGTGCGACGCCTTGTTGGAGCTGTTCGCCGATCGGGAGCGCGGAGGGTTCTTCCAGACGGGGTCGGACGCCGACGAGCTCGTCGTTCGACCCAAGGATCTCTCCGACAACGCGGTTCCGAGCGGGAACTCGGCTGCGGCCGAGGCGCTGCTCCGGCTCGCCCTGTTCACCGGGGAAGCGCGGTACGAGGATGCCGCGGTCGCGGCCCTGCGGTTGATCCGAGACGTCATGACTTCGGCCCCCGGCGGGTTCGGACAGGCGCTCTGCGCGCTCGATCTCTACCTGGGCCCTTCTTTTGAGATCGCGATCGTCGGTGAACCGGAGGCTGCCGACACGAAGGCGCTCCTCGATGCGGTCGTGAGAGCAGGATGGCGGCCGAACCTCGTGCTGGCGGTCGCGTCGCCGGACGCTAAGGACGCGACGACGACTATCGCCTTGCTGGCCGACCGGACACCGATCGGCCAGAGGGCCACGGCGTACGTGTGTCAACGGTTCGTCTGCCGCTTGCCGGTCACCGGGCCAGAGGAGCTCGCACAACAGCTCAGGTCTCAAGAGGTGGCGCTCCACGATCGAACCCGGGGTGGAGCGTGATACACAGGCGCGATGGAAGGGCGCGATCCACCGCCGATGACACACCCCGCCCAAGTGCAGCTGAGCGGGACTCGACTCCGGGACGGACTCGGCTTCTCGTTCCTGGTCTTCATCGGCCTCCGCGTCGCGCTCTCCCTCGTCTCGATCGTCGCCGTGGGAACGGTGAGGCCGCCCGCGTACGCCACTGATCCCGAGGTCAGGTTGACCCGTGGATGGCACAACGCGATCGACGCGACTGACAGGTGGGACGCTCGATGGTTCGAGCGGATCGCTGAGGATGGATACGATCCGACCGACGCCAGCGCCGCTTTCTTCCCCGGTTACCCATCGACGATCCGGGCCCTCACGTGGACCCAGCTCATCGGTACGTTCGACGCGGCGCTCGTTGTCTCCAACGTCGCGTTCCTGGGTGCGCTGACGGTGCTGTTCGGCTTGACGAGCGCGGAGTTCTCGACCGACATGGCCCGACGAACGCTGATCCTCCTGGCTGCTTTCCCCGTGAGCTTCTTCTTCCTGTCGCCGTATAGCGAATCCCTGTTCTTGTTGACGTCCCTTCTCGCCTTCTGGTGGGCTCGGCGCGGCAAGTGGGGATCGGCGGGGTTGGCAGGTTTCCTTGCGGCAGGGACCCGTGCGGTCGGGATCTTCCTTGTCCCGGCCTTACTCGTCGAAGCGTGGACGGTCGAGCGCGACCAGAGGCGAAAGGCCGTCGTGGCGTCCTTCCTTCCTGCCCTTGCACCGCTGGCGTATGCCTTCTATTGGTTCGTTCGCACCGGTGACGCGATGCGTCCCTTCCACGCACAGGATTCCTGGTTCCGAACGTTCGAGGTGCCGATCCTTTCGGTCGCGAACGCCGTGTGGCTGGGCATCACCGGGATCACCGACGCGCACGGGATCTACTGGACGGCCGACCTGGTCCTGACCGCGGCCGTCCTGGTGCCGCTCGCCTTTCGCTGGAGGATGATCCCGCGTCCCTACCTGGTGTACGTGATCGCGAGCGTGGTGCTGATCCTTTCGTACCCGCTGCCGGCCCGGCCGCTGCTGTCGGCGCCGCGATTCCTCATCGTCCTCTTTCCGGCGTTCTGGGCTTTGGCGGACCTCTGCGTTGGCCGACGATTCGTCCTCGTGACCGCTGTGTTTTGTGTCGGATCCGTCCTCATGACGGCAACGTTCGTGAATTGGGGTTTCGTGTTCTGATCGTCATCGACCGACGCAGCGGCAACGTCGCCGACCTCCCTGAAAGGCCGGGAGGCTTGCCTAGGATGTCTGCGTGCGCCGAACGATAACCTCGCACCTGGCGCTCATGCTCTTCGCGACAACGCTCGTCGTCTCGGTCGGTGTCCTGCAGAAGGCCCCCTGTGCCAACGCATCGTGGGTCGAGCGCCGACAGGGAGTCACCTTCCAGTGTTACTCGGACGTGGTAGCCCTTTTCAAGACGGAACAACTCGCCGGCGGTCGTCTCCCGTTCCTCGATGGATGCAGGGGATCGCCAGATCCTTGTGACGAATACCCAGTGCTCTCGATGTACATCATGCGTGGGACCGCCTATCTGTCATTCGGTTCGGATCCATTCACTTCTTTCTTCTGGATCAACGTGCTCCTCCTTCTTTGCTGTGCCCTCGTCACAACCTGGTGTCTCGAGAAGCTTGGCGCCAGAACGGCTCTGTTCGCGGTCGCGCCCGTCCTCGCGATGTACGGGACCATGAATTGGGACCTGGTCCCTGTCGCTCTCACCGCGGTAGCTCTCGTGGCACTTCTGGACGATCGCCCGGTCGCTGCCGGAGCGCTGTTGGGGTTCGGGGCTGCGGCGAAGGTGTATCCCGCCCTCCTGCTCATCCCGTTCGCCGCCCACGCCCGCAGACGGGAGGGAGCCGATCCAGCGATCCGGGTTCTCGGCGCGGGCATCGTCGCCTGGCTGGCGATCAACCTCCCGTTCGCAGTTCTCGCGCGGAGTGGCTGGCTCACGTTCTTCCGGTTCAACTCGGACCGCCCAGCGGAGTACGACACCATCTGGCGCGTGCTGTGCGTGATGCACGTGTGTCCAGCGGCTGGGCTCGTGAACCTGATGAGCCTCCTGGTTCCGATCGTCCTCGCCCTGTTGCTGTGGAGGATCCGTGCGGCAAGGCTTCCCGAGACTCCGCTCTGGGCCGCCTCGTTCCCTCTGCTCGTGTCGTTCGTGCTCTTCAACAAGGTGTGGTCGCCCCAGTACGCTCTGTGGCTGCTCCCGTGGTTCGCTCTGACCGGGCCAGGCTTCGTGCCGTACATCGCATGGCAAGCCGCAGAGGTATTCGTCTTCATCGTTCGCTTCTCGTACTTCGGCGACCTCGAGCAGGGGTCCGCCTCCTACACGTGGTTCGGCATCGCTGTCGTGCTTCGCGCCATCGTGCTCGCATGGTGCCTGATCGCATGGGCTCGGGCCATCGAGGTTGAGAGAGCACGACGCGCACCGCCCCGCGCGATAGAGACTCCGTCTCTGGCCTGAGGTTTCAAGGGAGCAGGGGACGTATAGGCCTCCGCCGTTCGGGTGATTGTAGGGACGGCGAGAGCGCATATCCTGCTTGACGATCTCGCGCGAGGGAAGGCGATGGATGGAATCGACCGAGCCGGCGCTGAGGACGGCGGAACGACCGGACCCGCCCTCCCTGAGCAGCACCGAAGCGAGCGATGACCGCTTCCACGCGGCATTCCTCTGGACGGCGGCGGCCCTCGTCATAGCCGTCCTTTGGATCAAGCCGATGGTGTCGAGCTTGTGGACCGATGAGTTCGGGACCTGGTGGGTGATCAACGGCAGCGCCCACCAAGTTGTGGACCGGGCTCAAGCCGTCCAAGGTCAGTCGCCCATCTACTACCTGATCGCGTGGGTCATGCGCCTCCTGGCTGGGCGGAGTGAGCTCTGGCTTCGGTTCCCTTCCTTGGTCTTCTCGTTCGCCGCGGCATTCGTGATCTATCGGATCGCGAAGCGTCTCGTCACTGCGGAGGTAGCTCGGATCGCCGTGATCACCTTCGCGGTGTGGCCCTCGATCGCGTTCGCTGCCTCGGACGCTCGGCCGTACGCGCTCGCAACGCTCGCCGTGGTCGCCTCGACTTGGGCCCTCATCGCTTGGTTGGACACCACCCGTTTCCAACAGGCCATGCTGTACGTCGTCCTTGCGGCAAGCATCCCGTTCGTTCACCCGGTGTTCGGGATCGTCCTGATCCCCCAAGCGGTGTATGCGCTGGCTCGGATCCGCGAACGATCGACGCACGTTCGGACGCGTGATCTCGTCCTCGCCGCGGTCGGCATCGGCGTGCTGACGATCCCGGTTGTCCTCGAGCTTCTCGCGCTGTGGCGGCGACAGGAGGATTGGGTCGTGCCGAACACCGCGTCGGTGTCCTGGGTCGCGCACATGCTCGTACCGCCTGCATTCGTCGGCGCTGCCTTGATCGGCGGGCTCCTCGCTGCTCGGCGTCTCCGGCTCGGGAGGGACCCTCGCCAGCTACCACGGTCAACCGTGATCCTGCTGATCGGGTGGCTCGTGATCCCTGCCGCCTTCCTCGTCGGTCTCTCGATCGTTTCGCCGATCGCGCTGCTACCCGCGAGGTATTTCCTGTGCGTCGCGCCAGCGGGTGCACTTCTTGCTGCCCTGGCGATCGGCGCCCTCGAACCTTCCCAGGTGCGACGGATCCTCGTCCTGTTGGTCGTGATCTTCTCGGTCCTCGACCTGGCGGCGCCCGAGAAATCGGGAGACATGCGCGGTGCGCTTGCGCTCGTGCGATCGGTGGCCGGCCCCCGATCCGTCGTGTTGATCGACGCTCGATTCCAAGAGTCCTTGCAGAGAAGCTGGTATACGGATCCGGAGCGACAGGGCCTGCTCACCGCGGCGACATCGTTCTATCCCGTGCCCGGCACCGTCGTCCCCTTGCCGGTCGATCTGGACCCGAGCACGCTCCCCTTCGTCCGCACACAGGTGGGGGATTCGGTCGCCGCGACGGACGACGTCATCGTTCTGACCGAGACCGGCTCGTCCTACGGACCGTGGTTCGACGAGTACATGGGCCAGAGGGGCTGGACGAGTCACCAGGTTGGCGAGGTCACCCTGTTCACCGTCACCGAATTCACGCGCGGCTCGACCCCACGATGAGGCTCGCCCCGCAACAGGAATCGACTCCTGCGACGCCCGGCGCCCAGGGCGACGAACCGTTCCACGCGACGTTCCTCTGGACGGCGGTCGGACTCGTGATCGCTGCGCTGTGGATCACGCCCATGTTCTCGAGCCTCTGGAACGACGAGCTCGGGACCTGGTGGGTGATCAGCGGCAGTGTCCACGACGCGGTCGCACGAGCGGAGGCTGTCCAGGGACAATCGCCCCTCTACTACCTGATCGCTTGGGCCGTGCGACACGGGACCGGCCCGAGCGAGGTCGGGTTGCGACTCCCCTCGTTGGTCTTCTTGCTCGTGGCAGCGTTCGTCGTCTATCGGATCGCGCAGCGTCTGGTTGACGCGGAGACGGCGAGGATCGCGGTGATCGCGTTCGCGGTGTGGCCGTCGATCGCGTTCGCCGCGTCCGACGCGCGTCCCTACGCGCTCGCGACGCTGGTCGTCGTGGCGTCGACCTGGGCGCTGATCTCCTGGTTGGACACCGGTCGTCTACGCGCCGCCGCGGGGTACGTCGTCTTGGCGGCGCTCATGGCTTACGTGCACCCGGTGTTCGGAGTCGTCCTCATCCCACAGGCGGTCTACGCCTTCGCGCGGATCGCTGAGCGATCGACCCCCGTGCGTCGACGCGATGTGGCTCTGGCCTTCGTCGCGATCGCCGTCCTCGCGATCCCGATCGCCCTCGAGCTCCTCACTCTGTGGGGGCGGCGCGAGGTTTCGTCCCTACCCAGGACGGCCACGGTGCCCTGGGTTGCGGAGGTTCTCGTCCCACCCGCCTTCGTGGGCGCAGCCGTGATCGGTGGATGCTTGACCGGTGCGACGTTGCGGATCGGCTCGGACGTTCGTCGGCTGCCACGGTCGACCCTGATCCTGTTGGTCAGCTGGCTGCTGATCCCCACCGCCATCCTGGTCGGTCTCTCGGTCGCGTGGTCCATCGATCTGCTCGAAGCTCGGTACTTGCTGTGCATGGCGCCAGCCGGGGTGCTCTTGGCAGCGGTCGCCGCGCGCGCGCTCGAACCTCCGAAGGTGCGTCGGATCATCGTCCTAACCGTCGTGGTCCTTTCCGTTCTCGACCTCGCGGCCCCGGTGAAATCCGGGGACTTCCGGGGCGCGGCTGCGCTGGTGCGAACGGTCGCCGACGCACGCTCCGTGATCCTCGTCCCATCCGGGTTCCAGGAGTCGCTGGATCCCAGCTGGTTCACGGATCCCGAGCGTCGCGGCTTGCTGACGGCCGCCACATCGTTCTACCCCGTACCGGGCACGGTGGTGCCGCTGCCGATCGAGCTCGATGCCGCCACCTTGGATCTCGTTCGGGCACAGGTAGGGACCGGCATCGGTGATACGAACAACGTCGTCGTGGTCACCCGGACGGGCTCCACGTACGGACCCTGGTTCGACGAGTACATGGCCGAGCGAGGTTGGACGGGCCACTACGTCGGAGACGTCGATCAGTTCACCGTCACCGAGTTCACTCGGGACGGTGCCTAGTGGGTCTTCTTGAAGACGTACAGGTTGTTCATCCCGAACTCGAACCGCCGATGCACCGTGAGCTCGAAGGCAGGGCTCGGGAACAACGAAGGGACCGCTGAGACATCGAAGCCGTGGTGTTCATCGATCGACATCCCCGCGATGAGTCGGAACCTCGTCAGCACGTCGAGCACGGCGTCAACACGCGGTGATGGCACGGTCGCCACGACGTAGCCCCCGGGAGAAAGGAGCCGTTCGCAGGCCTGCTGCCATGACGGCAGCTCCGAAGGCTCCACGTGCTCAAGCACCGCCAGAAGCGTGATCACGTCGAACCGTTCGTCGCCTACGAGAGGCGACGGGAAGGTCCCTGAGACGAAACGGAACCTGCCAAGCGACCCCGATCTCTCCAGCAGAGGATCGAGACCGACACCGCGGGAGATCCGGTCCGAGTAGGCGCGGAAGAGTGCGCCGTCGTGGCAGCCGATGTCCAGAACGCTGCAGCCACTCGCCAGGTACGGCTTGACCATCTTGATCCTCCACGTGCGCAGGAGTCGGTCGAGAGGGCGAAGCGGAGGGGCGGCGACCCACGGAGCGGCGGACGTCATCCGTCGTGATCCCGGACGAACTGGCTCATGTCGAGGAGCGACGACCGTAGTCATCGCGAAGGATGCTGAAGAAGAACGCGCTGAAGATCGTCTGCATCCCCAGCGCCACGAGCGTGGATCCGAAGACGAAGAGGCGCGTGTAGCCGCTGATCAATGGACCAAGGTCCGTCCGCAGCCAACGCCAGGCGACGACGCCGTCCAGCCCGAGTCCGGCGACCGTGACGATGAGCGCCACCACCAGCACTCGCTCGAGCGTCAGCACCGCGAGGGCGCGTCGCAAGATCGGATCTTCGTTGAGCGTCCCTTGCGTGATGGCGTACACCTTGGCGAAGAAGTTCACGAGTACGATCTGATAGCCGACCAGAGCCAGCAACGAACCCAGGATCGCCCAATGGAAATCCATGCGGAAACCGAAGAATCGAAGCGGCTCTCCCAGGGGTGCAACCATCTGCACACCCATCAAAGCCAGTCCTAGGAAGACGAGGGTGAGCCCCGGTACGAGGAACAGCGCCGTCGGACTGAAGATCAAGATGGTCTTCAGGTGGCGCCAACCATCACGCCACGGGCGGAGATGGGGAGGCCGGTCCCGGCCGTCGGGGTGGAAGGTGATGGGTACTTCCGTGATCTTCATCCCGGTCATCGCCGCACGGATCACCATCTCCGAAGCGAACTCCATCCCCGTCGTTCGAAGATCCAGCGACCCGTACGCCTCTTTCGTGATGCCCCGCATCCCGCAGTGAACGTCCGACACGCCCGCGCGGAAGAGGCGATTCAGGAGACCGGTCGAGAGTGGATTGCCGACGTACCGGTTCTTCCACGGCATCGCCCCAGGGAGGATCGTCCCGCGGATCCGCGTCCCCATCACGAGGTCGGCCCCATCTCGTAGCCCGTCGATGAAGGGTTCGATCTGGGAGAAGTCGTACGACTCATCCGCGTCTCCCATCACGATGTAGGAGCCGCGGGCTTCCTCGCATCCGCGACGGAGCGCGCTCCCGTACCCTTTGGTCGTCTCGTGCACGACTCGTGCGCCTCGCGCGGCGGCGACGTCCTGTGACCCGTCGGTCGACCCGTTATCGACCACCACGACTTCGCCTGTCACACCCGCCGTTCGCATAGCCTCGGTAGCCGAATCGATGCAACGACCGACCGTTTCGGCTTCGTTCAAGCACGGGATGACAACCGACAGAAGCGGGGATCCGGCGGGTAGGGGGTCGGAGTGTTCAGACGTCTCCGGCGCTCGGTCGGTCTGCGTGCTGCCCACGATACCCCCCGTTGTTCCCCGTGCCCGTCCGCGTGAGTTTAGTCTTCGGCCCCGCCGTCGGTCCGCTTTACAGGCCGCACGATCCGGTCATCCAGCACCGGTGATCGCCTCCGCAGCGGTACCGCTCGCCGGGCTGGCGAGCCCGACACCTTCAGGCTGGCCCAGGCGGGGCCTCGCGAGGTAGGCGACCGCATACAGGGCGGCGACGACGAACAGGAGCGAGCGGAACCCAACCAGGAGAGACAGATACTCGAGCGTGCCGCCCACCATCGCGCCCAGCAGATTGGCACCGAACGCAGCTGTTGGGTCGGCCGTATCACGGAACCGCTCCGCGAAGATCAGGTTCGCCACGAAGATGGGGAAGAAGGCGAGCGTGATGGCGAGGAAGAATCTCGGGACGACCGAGAAGCCGAGAAGCGCATCCGTCGGGATCAGCCATGCGACGCCGAGTCCGAGGAACAGCAGCCCGAAGAGCAACAGCGGTCTTCCGATGTGGACCCGACGTTCCACCTCGATCGCAAGGAGGACGATCAAGAGCACACCCGCGAACACCAAGGCATTGACGAACCACGTGGTCCCGAAGAGGAGCGCGAACTGAACGACGGCCTTCGTTTCAAGAAGCAGGAAGGCTGCTCCCATGAAGAAGAGGTCGACGTACCGGGCCATCGGTCGGAATGCGCCGCCAGCCGTCCAGACACCGACCAACGAGGCAAGCAGGACCAAGAACAACGTCGCCAGGTACTTGCCTGGGATCGTCCGGCCGCGCAGGTAGAGGAATGGCCGATCATCCACCGCCGGGGGGACGATCTGCCGGCCATCGGGATCCCAGACGGTCGAACAACGGAGCGACGAAGGATCTGAACCATCGACGAAGATGCTGAACTGGCCGACGGTTGGGCCAGCCTTCTGTCCGAGCTCGAAACACGGGCGGTTCCCGAAGACATCGGTCAGGGTGCCGGCCAGTCGATCCGCGAGCCACTGTTCCCGATAGAAGTTGTACATGGCGAACGCGCCGCCCGGAGCAAGGTGATCGCGGGCCGCCTCGAACGCCTGCTCCGTGAAGAGATAGCTCTCTAGACGAAGCGCGGACTGCCCGGCAAGCAACGTGAGCGAATCCGGGAGCGCGAAGATGATGAGGTCGTACGTGTTGTCTGTGCGTTCCAAGAACGCCCGACCGTCGTCGATGATCCTGTGAACGCGTGGGTCCTGATATGGATGGTTGGGATGGAACTGAGCACCGATGGCCATCAGTTCCGGATCGATCTCGACGGCGTCGACGGATCGAGCTCCGTTGGCGAGCGCGGTCGCCACGTCGTTCCCGTTGCCCGCGCCGATGACGAGCACACGCGCTGGCGGCTTCGGGAGCCGTTGGTAGATCAGTTGATAGTCGGTGTCACTCCCCACCGGGATCGCGGTCTGATGGGGAACGCCGTTCGCGTCGATGAGGGTCGTGTCCCCTGTGTGCCCGACATGAAGCCGATAGTACGGAGACCAGATCGTGCCGGAGGGAAGAACACCGATGGTGAGGACGACCGCCACGGCGCCGACGGCGATCCATTGCAACATCGTCGGCCGACCGAAGAGAACGATGAACAAGATGGCGATCACCACTCCCCAGGCGATCGGACCCAGCCCGGCGAGCGCCAAAGCAGAGAAGGTCACGATCCCGGCGATCGATCCAATGATGTCGAGCCGATAGGCCTCGAGCGCCGGGAGCCAAGCGAATCTCGTGGCGACCCCATGGGCGACGGTGGTCATGGTGAGCGCGGTGGCGACAAAAACGAAGGGGAGCATCAGCCAGACGGGCAACCCGTGCGTCTGGACGCCGAAGTACACCAGATCCCCGCCCGTCCGGTCGATCGTCACCGGGAATACGATCACCAACCCCAGGAAGAGGGCCAGCACGACGGGAGCGAGACTGAACAGATCCGGCTCCTTGTGGGCACGGAGGAAGCCGATCCCGATGCCGAGGAAGCTGCCCAGCAGGATGAAGTTGGCGAAATACGAGAGATACACGACATACGCGCCGGCCCAGCGGATCAGCACCAGCTCTGTGAACAACATGAGGAACGATGAGAGCACCAACTCCACGCGTATCCGGGCCACGACCGAAGACCATACGGTGTCCCCGGGCTCCAGTTCGCAGCCGCCCTCGGTCTTCCGCGGGATCCCTCGTTCCGTCACCCACTTCGGTGAGTGAACTCCGAGACCGTGGGCACCTCTTGCGTGGGGATATCGTGTTCCACCCAGCGTCGACCGAGGAACTGATTCACCCAGGGCACCGTGCCGGGCGACCCCGGGGTTATCAGGATGACCCGGTCGGCTCCAGGAAGCGCCGATCGGATCTGCTGTCGGACGAAGCCTTCCGTGGAGGGATCGATGTTCGCTGGGAGAAGGACGATGCGTCCCGGGACTGGGTAATACGACACGGGCGCGAGGAGGAAGGACCGTCGCTCTGGGTCGGTGAACCAGCTGAGTTGGTCCGACTCGGTGAAGCCGGGCTGCACCAGCACGACGGTATCCCGGTCTGCCATCGACGCCGCGATCGTCATCGCGGTCCGCCAGTCGGTGGCGTGGTGGGGGTTCGCCAGCTCGAGGACGGAGAGTACCGCCAGCACAAGCACGATGATCCGCCTCGCCACCGGCGGCTCGACCGATCGGAGAGCGAGCGCGACGAGGAGGGCAGCGGCAGGCGCCGAAACCAGCGTGTAGCGGACCTGCAGCAGACGCACGGGGCTCACGATCGACGCTCCGACGAGGATCGCCAGCGGGACCACGAGCCAGGAAACGAGAAGGACAAGATCTGACTGCCTGATCGTTGGGAACGCGAACTTGAACCCTCCTCGGGCCGCAGCAACCGCTCCGCCGAGAACCGCTGCGCCGGCGAAAGTGGCCGGTAAGACGACCGCGACGACCCAGGTCACCGAGGCGGTGCTCGATACGTTCCAGTCCTGTCGACGTCCCCACAGAGCGACGACCTGATACGCGAGCGGGGCAACGAGCACGACGATCCCTGAGCCAGCGAGGACGAGTTCCCTCGTCGGGACGGGCGTGGATCCCTCTCGCTTCCGGAAGAAGGCGTAGCAAGCATGCGGCAGCAGGACAAGACCGAACAAGAAGTGGATGTAGATGACCGAAGCGGCGAGGAGGACGTAGGCAACCCCTGCCTTCACGCTTCCGCCGTCGAGCCATCTCACGAACATCGCTGTCGCCGCGACGACGGCGAGTGTGGCCATCGCATACGGGCGAGCGTCGGCTGCCGAGAACGCGACGGCTGGCCACACCACGAATACGATGACTGCGAGCCGGGCAAGCTCAGCGTCGAGGATGCGCTTCCCCAGCCAGTACAGGACCACCGCGCTCAGACCCGCGAATACTATGGACGGCGCGCGCATGGCCAACTCACTGGGACCTGCCACGTGTCGGGTCACCCACGCGACGAGGTAATAGATCGGTGACTGGCCTTGGATGCTTGCGGACCGACTGATCGCTTCCCGGATGCCGTCCTTGACCACCCACCACGTCCCGAGCTCGTCAAGCCAGAAGCTGGATCCGATGGGGCGCAGCCAGAGCGATGCGAGCATGAGCCCCGAAACACACCAAAGAAGGCCAACATGGAATCGCGCGTCGCCGTGCCGATCGGGAGACGGCTTCTCGCTCGTGTCGGAGGAGTTAGTCGCCAACGACGAACCCGCTAGCTGCGAGGGATCATGCATCGCGCGAAGAACATACGGGATGAACCGAACCTCGTTCGGAACCAAGGCAGATGGACGCGGCTGCGATCCCGTACAGCGAGCGATCTCTTGCCCAGCGGTAAGCTGCCGACTCACGTTGAAAGGGTCTGAGACATGCCAACCGCGACATTCCGAACGAACATCGGCGCCTTCACGGTGGAGTTGATGCCCGAACAGGCTCCCAAGGCCGTCGAGAACTTCGTCGCACTCGCCACAGGCAAGAAGGAGTGGCGCGATCCTCGTGACGGAGAGATGAAGGTAGAACCCCTGTACGAAGGCACCATCTTCCATCGCGTGATCAAGGACTTCATGATCCAAGGGGGCGACCCGACGGGAACCGGAACGGGAGGCCCAGGCTACCGATTCGAAGATGAGGGTTCGCCAAGTGGACCGACGTTCGACCGATCGGGTCGTCTGGCTATGGCGAATTCCGGGCCGAACACCAACGGTTGCCAGTTCTTCATCACGGTCGCGCAGACGCCTTGGCTGAACGGTCGCCACACCATCTTCGGTCAAGTTGTCGAGGGTTACGACATCGTCGAGAGGATCGCGACGGTCCCAACGGGTACACAGGATCGCCCGGTCGAAGACGTCGTGATCGATCGCATCACGATCGATGAGTGACGTGGGGAGTGGCTAGCCCCAGTTCGGGGGCTCGATGCCGAGCTGCTCGAACGTGCACGATCGAGGATCGCGGTCGGATCGCCAGCGTTCGAACCGCGCCGCGTGGCGGAACCGCCCGTACTGGACCCGGTCGAACGACACCTCGCACGCGAGCGACGGCTCCAGATCGACCCACTCGGTATCGCGGCCGCCCGACCACCGGCTTTGCCCGCCCGGGCCTCGGCCTCCGCCGAAGCTCTCGCCGCCCTCGAGCGGCTTCAGGAGCTCCCGCAGCTCCTTCCGCTCCGCAGCCTTGAATGACGACGTGTGCCCCACGTAGTGCAGGACCTGGTCGCGGTCATAGAGCCCGAGCAGGAGGCTCCCGACCCCCTGCCCGTCCTTCGCGACCCGGTATCCGCCGACGACGCAATCCGCCGTGGTGCGATGCTTCACCTTCACCCAGCCGCGCTCGCCCGACAGGTACGCCTGGTCCTCGCGCTTCGCGACGATCCCGTCCTGGCCGACGCCGGCCGCGTCCGCGAACCACGCCTCGGCGAGCGTCACCTCCGCCGTCCACGGCGCGACCAGCAGCTCCGGTCCGGGCGGAACGGAATTCAGGTCATCGGGCATCACGGCGGCCCCGGCCGATGCGGCGAGCTTCGCGAGGCGTTCGCGGCGCGTCCGGAGCGGGAGCGCGCTCAGATCCTCGTCGCTCTCACGCACCAGATCGAACAGGATCAGCGTTGCGGGGATCTCGCCGGAGAGCTTGCGCACCCGCGACTCGGCCGGATGCAGCCGCAGCTGCAGTTGGTCGAACTCCATCCCGGAGGGCCGGATCACCAGCAGCTCGCCGTCCGCGACGAAGGCTCCCGGTGGCCGCTCGGCCACCAGCTCCACGATCTCGGGGAAGTAGCGGCCGAGCGGCCGCCCGTCGCGACTAACCAGTTGGACGCCGCCGTCCTCGCCGACCGCGACGATCGTCCGGAACCCGTCCCACTTCGGCTCGTAGGTCCACCCGTCGCCGCGCGGGATCTCCGACTGGGACGTCGCGAGCATCGGCGCGGGCAAGTCTCCTGCGATCGTCCGGCGAGGCACGTCGCAGATGGTAGGCCTCGACCGCGGCCGGGCGCTTGCACCCGTCCTCGACGTGCACGACCATCGGCCCATGGACGATGAGGGGCAGCAGCCCGATCCGGCGCAGCAGCTTCCCCAGCCGCCGCCCCAGGGTTTCGGCCATCAACCTCCTCCCGGCCTCGGCCCGACACCGACCTCGCGCCCGCTACCGACGCGTGACGGCAACGCCAACGCCGGATGGCTGGTGCTCGCCGGAGGGATCCTCGTCATCGTCGGGGTCTTCCTGCCCTGGATAACGGCGACCGGCCCGCAAGGCACGTTCTCTGCGAGCGGGAAGGACGCGAACGAGTGGGCGTTCCTGATCCTCGGCGGCTTCGCGACGGTTCGCGGGCTCTCGATGGCCCGCCCCGGGATCTTCCGGTTCCAGCTGGGAACCCCCTTGATCGGCGGCGTGATCCTGGCGGTCCTCGTCGCGCTGCGGTGGAGCGACCTCCAGAAGGCGCTCGACGATCTCCGCTCGGTTCCAAGCGTCACGGCGTCCCTCGGGATCGGCTTCTGGGCCGTGATCGCGGGGACCGTCCTCATCCTGCTGGGCGGCGTCATGGCGATGCAGCGCCGCCGGCCGTAACACGCCTCAGCCCGGCGCCCGCGCTAGCCTCCCCGCCCTCACCCGCTCCTGTTGCGAGAGCAGGACCTTCCGGAGCCTGACGTTCTTCGGCGTGACCTCGACGCACTCGTCCTCGCGGAGGAACTCGAGCGCCTGCTCCAGCGATAGCTGCGTCTTCGGGATCAACCGAACGAGCTCCTCGGCCGTGGACTGCCGGATGTTGGAGAGCTTCTTCTCCCTGGTCGGGTTGACGTCCATGTCGTCCGCGCGGACGTTCTCGCCCACGATCATGCCCTCGTAGACCTCCTCGCCGGGACCGACGAACAGCAGGCCGCGCTCTTGGAGGTTCAGCAGCGCGAACTGCGTGGTCTGCCCGCGCCGATCGGCGACGAGCGATCCCGTCGGCCGGGTCCGGAGCTCGCCGTGCCACGGCTCGTACCCCTCGAACACGTGATGGAGCTGACCGGTCCCCCGCGTCTCCGTCATGAACTCCGTCCGGAACCCGATCAGCCCTCGCGCCGGGACGACGTACTCCATCCGGACCCAACCCGTGCCGTGGTTGACCATCTGCTCCATCCGCCCCTTCCGGAGCGCGAGCAGCTGCGAGACGACGCCGAGGTACTCCGCCGGCGCGTCGATCGCCACCCGCTCCATGGGTTCGTGCGTCTTGCCGTCGATCGTTCGGATGACGACCTGCGGCTTACCGACGGTGAGCTCGAACCCCTCTCGCCGCATCACCTCCACCAGGATCGCCAGTTGGAGCTCGCCTCGGCCCTGCACCTCCCACATCTCGGGTCGCTCGGTGTCCAACACGCGGATCGAGACGTTGCCGATGACCTCCTGATCCAGGCGCGACTTCAACAGCCGGGCGGTGACTTTGGTGCCGTCCTGCCCGGACAGCGGCGCGGTGTTGATCGCGACCGTGACGCTGAGCGACGGCTCGTCCACGCGGGTGACTGGGAGCGGACGCGGATCGTCCAGGTCAGCGAGCGTCTCGCCGATCGTGATCTCCGGGATGCCGGCGACCGCGCAGATCTCGCCGGGACCGGCGCCATCGGCCTCCACGCGGTCCAACGCCTCCGTCACGTAGAGCTCGGCGATCTTGGCCCGTTCGATCGAGCCGTCGGAGCGGCACCATGCCACGGCGTCGCCCCGGCGGAGGTCGCCGTTGCGGACGCGGCAGAGGGCCAGCCGCCCGACGTACGGGGAGGCATCGAGGTTGGTCACGAGGGCTTGGAGCGGCGCACCCTCGTCGTACCAGGGCGCGGGCACGTGCTCCAGCAATGTCTCGAAGAGGGGCGCGAGCGTCGGCTCGAGCGCGTCCGGCGTGCGCCCGCACTCCCCCGTCCGAGCGTTCGCGAACAGGATCGGGAAGCCGACCTGGTGCTCGTCCGCGTCCAGATCCAGGAAGAGCTCCTCGACCTCGTGGACGACCTCGGCCGGCCGCGCGTCGCCGCGGTCGACCTTGTTCACGACCAGGACCACGGGCAGACGCGCTTCGAGCGCCTTCCGGAGCACGAACCGCGTCTGGGGTAATGGGCCCTCCGAGGCATCCACCAGCAGCAGCACGCCGTCGACCATCGTGAGCGCACGTTCGACCTCGCCGCCGAAGTCCGCGTGCCCCGGCGTGTCCACGATGTTGACCTTGACCCCCTGCCACCTGACCGCGGTGTTCTTGGCCAGGATCGTGATGCCCTTCTCGCGCTCGAGGTCCATGGAGTCCATCACCCGCTCCGCGACCTCCTGGTTCGCCCGGAAGGCCCCGGATTGCCAGAGCATCGCGTCGACGAGTGTGGTTTTCCCGTGGTCGACGTGGGCCACGATCGCCACGTTTCGGATGTCATCCCGGCTCGGCATGCCTTGCAGGCTACAGAGAGAGCACCAGAGAGGCCGGCGACCGTCACCGCCCCTAAACCCTTTGCCACCTGCGGGTACGTCAAAGGACGTAGCCGATAGGGGGTTGCGCTGTCAGCCGATAGCGCGCAAGGATAGCCCCCGCATATCGGACGTTGGGGGCAACCCTCCCCCAACAGGGTGACCTTCCCCAGGCCCCCGCATAGGGGATAGGACTCCCAACAGGCTCGGAGAGGAACGTCGTTTTGCGCGTCAGCAAGGACGAACCCGCGGCGGCGGCATCCGCTGTGTCGGCGGAAACCGGCGATCCGGATGGGGTCCGTTGGGCCGTGCCCGATCCGACCGCGGCGGCCCCGAGTGTTCCCGGGATGCCGATGCTCGGGGAGCTCCTGATCGAAAGCCAGCTGATCGCTTCGAGCCAACTCGAAGAAGCGCTGCTCCAGCAGTCGGCCTCCGGCAAGCGCCTCGGGGAGCTCTTGGTCGAGTTGGGCGCGATCGACGACTTCGATCTTGCCAGGGTGCTGGCCACGCGGCTCAACCTGCCGCTCGCCGACCTCCGGCAGAGCACGCCGGACGACGACGCGATCGCCTTGGTTCCCGAATCGATGGCGCGCGCCACCGTCGCGATCCCCGTTCGACGGACGGACGAGGGTCTGCAGATCGCGATGGCGTTCCCGCAGGACGAGCCGGCCCTCCAACAGATGCGTCAGTCGGCGGGCATGGCCCTCGTCCCGATGATCGCCCCGCCGTCGGACATCCGCCGGGCGATCGACAAGTCCTATCGGGCGCTGGCCGGCGTCAGTCGCCACGTCGACGCGTTCCTGGCGGCCGAGGCGATCACCGCGCGGACCGTGACGGAATCGGATTCCGGCATCGACGCACCGGTCGTCCAGGTCGTGAACCTCATCATCACGCAGGGCGTGCGCGACCGCGCGTCCGACATCCACATCGAACCGCAGGATGCGCGCGTCCGGGTCCGGTTCCGCATCGACGGCGCGTTGCACGACGTGCTGGCGCTCCCCGCGAACATGGGCGCCTCCGTGATCAGCCGCATCAAGGTCCTGGCCGGGATGGACATCGTTGAGCGGCGCAAGCCGCAGGACGGCCAGATCGCGATGGAGGTCGACGGACGCCCGCTGGACATCCGCGTGTCCACGACCGCGACGATCTGGGGCGAGAAGAGCGTCATGCGGCTGCTCGACAAGAACCGCTCCCTGTTCCGCCTGGGCGACCTGGGGATGCCCGAAGAGACCCACGATCGCTTCTCCCGACTGATCCGCGCCCCGTTCGGGATGGTGATCTGCGCCGGACCGACGGGAAGCGGCAAGACGACGACCCTCTACGCGGCCCTCACCGAGATCAACAACAGCGAGAGCAACATCATGACGGTCGAGGACCCGGTCGAGTACGTCCTCCCGTCGATCAACCAGATCCAGATCCACGACCAGTCGGGCGTGACGTTCGCGGGCGGATTGAAAGGGATCCTCCGCCAGGACCCGGACATCATCCTCGTCGGCGAGATGCGCGACGCCGAGACCGCGCGCATCGGGATCCAGTCGGCGCTCACGGGGCACCTGGTCCTCACGTCCCTGCACGGGACCGACGCGGCCGGCGCACTGGAGCGCTTCCTCGACCTGGGCATCGAGCCCTTCCTGGTCGCCTCGTCGGTCATCGGGGTCGTCGGTCAGCGCCTCGTGCGCAGGATCTGCCGGTACTGCAGCGTCACCTTTGAGCCACCCATCGAAGAGATCGAGTTCTACCGGCGTATGGGCGGCCCCGAGAAGCAGGAGTTCTGGCACGGCGAGGGCTGCAACTTCTGCCTTCGCACGGGCTATGAAGACCGGATCGGCGTGTACGAGCTGCTGCTGGTGTCCGAGGGGATGCGCGGGCTGATCGGCCAGAAGGCGCGGCACGAGGAGATCCAGGAGATGGCGGTGGCCCAGGGGATGCGAACGCTGCGTGACAGCGGGATCCAGTTGGTCGCCGATGACGTGACGACCATCTCTGAAGTCCTCCGGAACATCTACGTGATCTGAGGCGCGATGGCTAGTTTCAGATACCAGGCGACGACCGAGGCGGGGAACCGGACCCGCGGGGTCACGCAAGCGACCTCCCTGAAGACGGCCATGGCCGGGCTCGTCGAGCAGGGGCTGAACGTCAGCCAACTGAGGCCGAAACGGGATGTCCTGAAGTTCGAGATCACCAAGAAGAAGCTGCCACAGGCTGAACTGATGCATTTCTCACGGCAGCTCTCGGCCTTCGTGAGGGCCGGTATCCCGTTGATCGAAGCGCTCGAGGTGATCGAGGAGGAGAACGACGACAAGACGCTTCGCGAAGTGCTCATCGGCGTTCGCGAATCGCTGATCACCGGTGAGACGTTTTCCGAGGCCCTGCGGCCTTTCGAAACGCTCTTCCCAAAGTTCTACGTCGATATGGTGCGGGCGGCCGAGCTGACGGGAAGCCTCGACGACGTCCTTGCCGAGCTGGCCCGATACATCAAGCGCGACCTCGAGGCTCGCAATAAAATCAAGAGCGCGCTCGTCTACCCACTCATCATCTTGATCATGGCGATCGTAACCGTGATCGTCCTCTCGTCTTTCGTCCTGCCGCGTTTCAAGACGTTCTTCGAGTCTTTCCACGCTCGTCTTCCGCTTCCGACGCGGATGCTCATCATGTTCACCGATTTCATCTCGAAGGACTGGATCTACATCGTTGCGGTTCTCGCCTTGCTCATCGCTATCCCCATGGCTTTGGTGCGAACGTATCGGGGCCGCAAGGCAAAGGACCGATTGGTCCTCCGCCTCCCCGTCCTTGGCCAGGTGATCCTGTTCGCCATCATCGAGCGTTTCTGCCGGTTGCTCGCCACCATGATGCAGGCAGGCGTCCCGTTGCCCGAAGCGATGGACGTGCTCGGCGACGCGACGAAGAACGTCATCTTCCAAGAGGGCCTCGCGGACGTCCACGGGGCCATGATGCGGGGCGAAGGCCTCGCACGCCCGATGGCCGACACGAAGCTGTTCCCCGGTGCCGTCATCCAGATGGTGAAGGTCGGCGAGAACACAGGAACCCTCAACGAGCAGCTCGAGGTGGGCTCCGACTATTACGGCCAAGAGCTTGAGTACAAGATCCAGCGGTTGACGTCGCTGTTCGAGCCCGCGGTGATCATCTTCATGGGTGTGGCGGTCGGTTTCGTCGCGGTCGCCCTGATCTCGGCTATGTACGGCATCTACCGGCAGGTGCAGATCTGATGGCGGCTCGGGCGCGCACCGTCGCGCGGGTGACGGAGGGAGGGATGTGCCACGCGTACAACTGACGGAAGTAGACGCACGTAGCTAGACAGGTTTCAGAGATCCACGAGAGGAGGAGTCATGCACAGAGCGATCGAAAGAGCGCGATCGGAAGAAGGATTCACTCTGATCGAGCTCATGATCGTGATCGTGATCCTCGGCGTTCTCGCCGGGATCGTGATCTTCTCGGTCGGCGGCATCACAGACCGAGGGAACACAGCGGCCTGCAAGACAGACCTGTCGACGGTCTCGGTCGGAGTCGAGGCCTACAGGGCGAAGAACGGGGTGTATCCACCGAACCTCGACCCGAGCCTGACGACGGGCGCAAACCAGTTCCTTCGGCCGCAGGCCAACCTGGTTGCGAGCACCCTGACCGGTCAGGGGTACACGATCGATTATCAGGGAGCGGCTACGGGGGCCGTCTGGGTCAATAACTCAGCTACCGGCACCTGTTAGTCGGCGCTGCAACGCGTCACGCGATGCAGAACGAGGGCCGGGCGTGTAGCGCCCGGCCCTCGTCCTTGCTTGAACTCAGACCTGCGCAGGCGTTTCAGTGGGCTTCGGAACTTCCTTCGGGTACAGGCTCCGACCGACAGCGTCGTCATACGCCACGAGCCCGCGCGTCACCAGGTCCGACAAGGCGCTCTCCAAGGTCTGCATCCCCTCGTTCTGGCCGGTGAGCAACACGTTGCGCAGCTGGTTGCTCTTCCCGTCCCTGATCAGGCTTCGCGTCGCGTGGGTCGCGACGAGAACCTCGAAAGCGGCTACCTGACCCCCGCCGATCTTGGGCAACAGTTGCTGGTAGATGATGCCGGTCAGTGAGTTCGCTAATTGCACCCTGATCTGAGCTTGGCGTCCCGTGGGGAACACATCGACCAGCCGGTCCACCGCCTGGCTGGTGTCATTCGTGTGGAGGGTGCCGAGAACAAGGTGGCCGGTCTCAGCCATCGTGAGGGTCGTTTGGATCGTATCGAGGTCTCGCATCTCACCCACGAGCAGGACATCCGGATCCGCTCGGAGGGCGGCGCGGATCCCCCGCACGAACGAGCTCGTGTCCAGGCCGACCTCGCGCTGCTCGATCGCAGCCTTGTTGTGCTGGTGCACGTACTCGATCGGATCCTCGATCGTGATGATGTGACAATGCCGCTGCTGGTTGATCCGGTCCACCATCGAAGCAAGCGTCGTGGATTTCCCGGCGCCGGTTGGTCCCGTCGCGATGACGAGGCCCCGAGGCACGCCCACCCAACGGCGCACGACCTCGGGCAGTCCGAGCTCATCCAATGACGGGATGCGGAACGGGATGAGACGCAGCGAGAGCCCCATCTTGCCCCGCTGCACGAACGCGTTCGCTCGGAAACGCGCCCGGTCCTCCCAACCGAAGGAGAAATCGGCGTCTTTCTCCTTAAGGAACTCCTCGGCAACCGCCGGGGGAAGGAGCGACGTCACGATCCGTTCTGTGTCTTCCGGGCCGAGGACCGCGGCATCTTCGGCCGGCCGCATCATGCCGTCGACGCGGAGCATCGGCGGGATCCCGACGGTGAAGAGCAGGTCGGTCCCCTTCGCCTCCCAGAGCTGCCACAGGAACGGCTCGATCTCAGCGGGAGTGGTCTCGGCCATGCTGCGGAGTATGCCAGGCGTGGTCGGGGCCAGCTACGACCGAAGGTCTCGAGGTCTTAACACGACGTGCTGTGCCCGCAGTACGTCCACGAGAGCACGTTCACCGTCACTGGGCTCTGGGCATCGTGATACAGGACGGTCGCCTGCACGACCGGGGATGAACCGCCTCCGGCGAACGTCGTGAACGTCACAGTTCGCTCCGGCTGGAACGGGTCCTGGGACCACGTGCAGATCACGTTCGCGATGGTTGCGTCGCTGGTCGTGGCGGTGGTCGTGAGCAGGATCGTGCCCGTCGCCGTCGTCGGGATCGAGGCCTGGCATCGAGCGTCGCCGTAGGCCCCGACTCCCGTGTTCTTCAGGGCCATCTGGATCGCGGCATCCGTGGCGCCGTCGGCCGCGTAGACGGTTGATCGCTGCTCGCGGAGGCGCTCGGTCGACAGCACGCTTGCCCCCGCGAACGCGAGCATCGTTCCGATCACGAGTCCGAAGAAGATGAGGAACGCGAGGGCCAAGACCAGTGCCTGACCATCCTCATCACGGACGTTCACGACACTGTCCTCTTCATGATCTGGACCGTCTCAGCCGCTTGTCCGTCCGACGACGTCGCAACGATCGTGATGCGCTGCAAGCCCTTGTCTCCGCCCGCTGGACACGTGGGTTGGATGTGTGAGGGGAGGTCGTACGTCCCAGCGGCGGCCGGAGCAGCTCCGTCCCAGTACTGCACCGTCGTGATCGTGGCTGAGTAGCCGCTCGGCGTGGGAAACCCGGCGAGCGAATAAGCCCCCGCGCCTCCGCAATTCACGTACGGGTTCCTGATGCTGTCCTTCACCCATTCCGCTGCCGACCTCGCCACGGCGTCGGCTGTCGCCTCGGTCCGTTGCAGGTCCGACACCCGGATCGATGTCATCAGGCCGCCGAGGATCGCCGCGAACGTGATCCCCATGATCGCGATCGTGACGAGGACCTCGGCGAGGCTGAACCCTTCGTCACGACGGATCGCGGGCCTGCGCATCGCCGCTCAGCCGATCGTGACCGCCGATGACACCTTGATGTTCTGCGCCACGATCGCTTTCGCCGTGAGCGAGGCGCTTCCGGTAGCAAGGGTCACCTGGATGGAGTTGGGGACGTAGACGACGCCGCCGAGCACATTCGTCGTACCGCTGCCCGAGTTTCCGGCGATCTTCACCTCATTCGTGTCTGAGCGCGCTTGGAACATCAAGATGTTCTTGTAGACGCCGGAGTTCGACGCCGGAAGGTTGATACTCGAGGATCCCGCGAACGTCACGGAGCCGCCCGCGATATACAGCAACACGCCTTGACCGCCGGTGCAGGTCGGACAGGTCAGCGCAGCGGTCCCGGTGATCGACATGCCTTGTTCGAGGTAATAGATCCCCGGGGTGAGCTGCGTATCGGCCGTCCGGGAGAAAACCGCCGGATAGTCGCCTGGTTGGCAGACGCTGCCGCTGCAGCTACCGGCTGCAGGCTTGGGCGGCGCCGGGAGCGACCGGAGCGGGTCCGGGATGCTATTCGTGTAGCTCGTCCATGGCTGGGTCCCGCTTGCCCACGTACACGCCGTGCACGCTACCGTGGTGTGGTTGCAGCCGGAGCACGCTCCGGGGCTCCAGATCTTGAAGTCTCCCCCGTTGATGATCGAGAGCTTCAGCGCGCCCTTCGTCCCGGTGAGGCTGACCGCCGTCGAGATCGGGGAGTTAACGAGGAGAGGCCCCTTGATCGTCAGCAGGCCGGGGCCCCCGGTGTTCAACGCCGCTCCATACACATTGACGCTCTTGTTGTTAGTCATCTCGATCCCGAGAGCCAGATGCTGATAGGCGGCGTCAGGGATCAGGGCTCTCTCGGCTGCGCTCAGGGTCCAGTCCGGAGAGTTGTCGATGCTGCTGTTGACGTTGATCTGACCGGATGCGACGAGTTCGTTCCCGGTCGTGCTGTCGTAAATATGGACCTTGAGCTTCGCTGCTGCTCCAACGCTCGCGGCGCGGATCTCGACGGTGGGGTTCAAGCCGCCGGGTGGGTTGACCGCCGAGAGATTCATCTTCGCGATCTTGTTCTGGGTGCTCGTGGAGATCCATGTGGCGTCCGAGCGATCGTTCAGCTTGTCGAAGAGCGAGGGCGGAGATGAGGGAGTCGAGGTCCAGCCGGTCGTCGTAACGTCAGCTGTCGGCAACGCGATCGTCTGGGGGTCACTGAAGCAGTCTGTCGTCGGATCGGTGCCACCGTTCGGGCAGCTTCCCTGCACCCAGACCGGACTCGAGGTTCCGGTGGACAACAGCACAACGTCCCCTATGGGTGAGCTGCCGGCTCCGGCGGTCGCGGGATTGAAGTTCCGGCGCGAGCCGAAGAGCGTGAACGTGCAGTCGAGAGTGCAATCGGAGGCCTTCGTGAACGTCATCGTGACCGAGACGGGGATCGTGGGCCGGGACGGGTCGTAGGCGACAGAGACGCTCGGTCTGGCCGTTCCCGCGAAGTGGGCGATCACGATCGGTGATCCGCCCGCGAACGTGCGGGTCACCTGGGTCTCCCCGTTCGAGGCGGTGCCGCACCGGTACACAGCGGTTGGATTACCGATTGCCGCATAGGTAAATGTGACGAGCGTGGTGAATGCCCCCGAACAATCGGCCGTCGCGGTCGCGGCGTCGACGCTCGCCGCGCTCTGGACATCGTTCGCCAGGTACGACGAGGTGATCTGGACGTCGTGGTTCTCGGACATCCGTTTGTTGGTCACGTCGGTGGTCCGGAGGCTCACGACGAGCGCACTCCCGATCGCCCCGATCAGCAGGGTGATGATCACCATGCCGATCATGAGCTCGATGAGTGTGAACCCCTCCTCGTCGCGCATCCGCGCAGGCCAACGCATAGTTGGAACATCGTGGTTGCGCCGGAATAGGCTGTCAAGGTGCAACAACGCCCTTCGACGTAGGCCAGATGGCGTATATGTGGTAGTTCAGGCCAAGGCGCGCCACGCGGCTAGCAACTCGGCTTCTCGGGGTGGCGTGAGCCCGGCCCCCATCGGCCACTCCTGCGGGCGCTTACGGTCCCAGGCGAGCGTGTCCCCAACCGTGTTCGCCACCGATCGGGTCTCGAGTCCTGCTGCCACCGCCCTCGTGGTGTTGAACCGATTGAGGCCGGGATACTCGGGGATCCAAAGCGGCAGATCCGACCACGGCTCCACCCCGTGCGCATCCAGGAACGACTTCGAGACCCACGTGAACGCCGCCTCGGACCCGCTCGCGTCGCGACACGCGCTCATGAGCTCCTCGATCGGGACCGGCGGCCCGACGACGGAGAAAGTGCCGCCCATCCCCCGCTCGCTGAGCGAGAGCAAGAAGGCCGCCAGGTCGCGCGCATCGATCCACTGGACCGGGTAGTCGGGAGGAGCCGGAGTCAGCACCTCTCCCCCGGCCCCCACGCGCCGGACCCAGTACGTGAAACGGTCCGTGGGATCGTTCGGACCGACGATGAGCCCTGGGCGGATGACCAGGGCGCGATCGCCGAACGCCTCACGCACCTCGAGCTCCGAAGCGACCTTCAGCGGCCCATACGTGTCTTCGCGGATCTCCTCGGTATCAGGGAAGGGCGGCTCGTAGATGTCGTCGTCCTCGGTCGCGTCCGGACGGACGTCGTCGCGATGCGCCGATAACGACGACACGAACGCGTAGAGACCCGCGTCGGCGAACGCGGAGCACGAGGCCCGGAGCTCGCGCGGGACGTACCCGCACATGTCCGCGACCGCGTCGAACGAACGACCGGCGAAGGCGCCGAACCCATCCGCGCGATCGCCGTGAACGTGTTCGGCCTCCGGCCAGGGATCTTCGTCTCCGGTTCCGCGATGGAAGACCGTGACGTCGTGTCCCCGCTCCAGCGCGAGCCCAGTGAGGGCACGTCCCGAGAAGCGCGTCCCGCCGATCAGCAGCAGCTTCATGCCTTGCTCTTAGGGCACACCGCGACCGCGGTCAAGGCGTTGGGCCCGGGTGCAACCGGCAAGCGACCGGCGGTCACTCGGTGGGTTGCGCGGTCGTTCTCGCGGGTGTACGAACCGCCCAGTCGGCGCCCGACGCCGGCGCGGGAGGTCGGCACCTGATGGATCGTCCACGGCGTCTTGAGGAACCACACCGGTACGCCCGCCGCGAGTTCCTGAAGCGGGCGGCCGCAACCGGGATCGCCCTCCCCTCCCTCGGCGCGATCCTGGCCGCGTGCGGCGGCGGCGCGCAGACGGGGGTCGGCGGCGGGACAAGTGCGAGCGGCGCAGCCGGAGCGAACCCGTACGGCACCGGCGGGATCGCCGGTGCTCCCTACCCGCTCGCCCGCCCCGAGGCGCCCGTGACCTGGAACGTGAACCCGGCCGACGTGATCGCGAGCGGGCAGCAGCCGGAGTCGGGCGCGACGCTGAAGGTCCTCCGGTGGCCCTACTACCTGGACGACGGCGTCGTGAAGGCCTTCGAGAAGCAGTACAACACGACGGTCCAGATCACCGAGTTCTCGGACATGGACAAGGGTCTCGCGAAGATCAACGCCTCGGGCGTCGACTTCGACATCATGTTCGGCATGAACGTGTGGGCGGTCGGGCGGTCGATCGCGGCGGGTCTGCTTCGCCCCTACAACCACGACTACCTCTCGACGTTCAAGAGCAATGGCTGGGATCTCTTCCAGAGCCCGTTCTACGACGTGGGCGCCAACTACACGGTTCCGTACAGCGTGTGGAACACGGGGATCTTCTGGCGGAACGACAAGATCACCATCGACCCGCACTCGATGGCGAACCCGTACGACGTCTTCTTCGACAACCCGCCGAAGGGGAAGACCGCCCTGCTCGCGAACGCGCAGGACGTCCTGGCGATGCCGATGTTCCGGGACGGGCTGACGGACGTGAACGTGACCGACCCCGCGGTGATCACGAAGGCGAAGGACGACATCGCCTCGATCGCTCAGAAGGTCGGTGGCCTCTCGTACGACCACGTCGACTACACCGACCTCCCGGCGGGCACGACCTGGCTGCACCAGTCCTGGTCGGGGAATGCGAGCGACGCGGTCGTGTTCCTATCGGACAAGAGCAAGGCGGACAACCTCTCCTACTACTGGCCCGGGTCCGACGGACACCCGGCGAACGTGGACAACGACACGACGGTCCTGCTGAAGGCGGGCAAGAACCCCGTCCTGGCCCATCTGCTCGCGGACTGGGTCTTCTCGGCGAAGCAGTCCCTCGCGAACTTCACGAACACGACCGGGTACCAGATGGCCGTGAAGAGCATGACCCCCGAGTCGATGGTCCAGAGCGGTCTGGTGCCGGACCACCTGTCCACGGTGATCGTCTCCACGGACGACTTCTCGAAGGGCTCGCGGGAGCTGGAGCTGGCCCCCGACGTGGACGCGCTCTGGCAATCGGCGTACGCCGAGCTCACGGCGGGTGTCTAGCGAGGCCGGCGTCGCGGCGACGCGTCCGCGGTACTGGCCGGCCCTCGCGGCGCCAGCAACGCTCTTCCTGCTGCTGTTCTTCGTGTTCCCGTTCTACGTCGTCCTGGCGGTGACGTTCGGATCGATCGACCCGATCCTCCGCCAGCCGGTGCCGGCGTGGAACCCGACGACGTGGAACCCGGCGATCCTGAGCTTCACGTGGTCGAACATCGTCCACACCGACGGCCTCTACGAGGCGGCGTTCGTCCACACGTTCCTGTTCGTGGGGCTGGCGACGCTTCTATGCCTGCTGATCGGCTACCCCATGGCGTACTTCCTCGCTCGGCGCGCCGGCCGCTACAAGGCAGCGTTCCTCGCGCTGTTCCTCGCTCCGTTCTGGATCTCGTACATGCTCCGTCTGCTGGCCTGGCGGTCGCTCCTGGCCGACGACGGCTACATCAACCGAGCGCTGATCGGGCTCCACGTGATCGCGACGCCCTACCCGTTCCTCCAGGGCAAGCCACTCACGCTCGTTCTCGGGCTCGTGTACGGGTACGTCCCCTACATGGTCCTGCCGCTCTACGCGACGCTCGACCGTATCCCGGAGTCGTTGATGGAGGCCGGACGGGACCTCGGTCTCAGCCCCGCGCGCACGTTCTGGCACGTGACGCTCCCCCAGTCGTACCAGGCGATACTGGCCGGGCTCGTGATCTGCATCCTCCCGATGTTCGGGGACTACTACACGCAGCAGCTGCTCGCCGACCGGGCGAACACCCGCATGGTGGGCAACGCGATCGTCGACGCGTTGACCCAGCCGATCTTCGTGCAGCGGGGCGCCGCGCTGATCCTGGTGATGCTGGTGCTGCTGATCCCCCCGATCCTGTACTACCTGCGGAGCACCCGACGCGCGACGGAGCTGGCACGATGAGCGCGACCGGCACGCTCGCGGCACGGCCGACGCGTCGAGGTCTGCGCGGGTGGCTCGGGAACCCGTGGGGCGACACGCGGGTCCTGTGGGTCGTCGCGATCGCTTACGTCGCGTGGACGCTGCTTCCGGTCGCCGAGGCAGTGCTGTTCTCGTTCAACAAGGGCCGGTCGATCACGCGGTGGGAGGGGTTCTCGCTGCGCTGGTACGTGTCGGACCCGAACGGCTCCGTCCTGCACGACCCCGCGCTGCAGCACGCGGTGATCCAGAGCCTGAAACTGGCCTCGCTCACGGTCGCGGTGACGCTGCCGCTCGGTGTGGCGTTCGCGCTCGCGCTCAACGCGCGTCGCGGGCCGGGCACGTCGTCTCAGAACTTCCTGATGATCTTCTCGTTCGTGGTACCCGAGCTGATCCTCGCGGTGTCGTTGTTCCTGCTCGTTCTGGACGCCTTCCGGTTCATCGGGCTCGGCACGACGGCGCAGCTGGTCGGGCTCGTGGTGCTCGCGCTCGCGTACCCGGTGGTGATCGTCCGCGCGAGGTTGCTGTCCCTCGGGTCGTCCTACGAGGAGGCCGCGGCCGATCTGGGCGCATCGCCGATGCGGACGCTCGGTCGCGTGACGCTCCCACTCCTCGGTCCGTCGATCTTCGCGAGCGGCGCGATCGTGTTCGCGTTCGTCCTGGACGACTTCGTGATCGTGAACCAGCTCTCCAAGGACGCCTCGACGCAGACCGTCGCGATGGCGATCTATGGTGCGGCCCGGACGGCTCCAACGCCGGCAACGAACGCGATCGGGACGCTGATGCTCGTGACGTCGACGGTCGTTATCGCGATCGCCGTGATCGTCCAGCGCCGGATAGCCCGAAGGACCGCCGGCCCAGCGATCCTCGGCGCCCCGGAGCCTCAGGCCGCCGACTCGAGCGCCGGGTCGTAGTCGCCGCTCCGCGCAAGCCCGTTCATCTTCGCCCGGTGCGCCAGCGCCGCCTGGCCGGCGCCCACGTTGGCCTCGTCGCCGCCCCACGCGAGCAGGGCCGGATGCTGGAGCGCTCGGCCGTAGCTGAACGAGAGCTGCCACGGGAACCCACCGACCTTGTTCATCTCGTTCAGCCGGTTCGTAGCCTCCTCGTCCGACATGCCGCCGGAGAGGAACACGATCCCGGGTAGCGTGGCGGGGACGTGTGCGGTCAGGCATCGGATCGTCGCTTCGGCGATCTCCCGATCTGTCGCCTGGGTGGGCGAAGCCTTCCCGGGCACGATCATGTTCACCTTGAGCAGCGAGCCCGGGAGGTCGATCCGGTGCTGGTGCAGCTGGTCGAAGAGCGCGTCCAGGGTGCGACCGGTGGCGTCCTCGCAAGCGGCGAGGTCGTGCGCGCCGTCCATCAGGATCTCCGGCTCCACGATCGGCACGACGCTCGCCTCCTGACACAGGGCGGCGTACCGCGCCATGGCGTGCGCGTTCGCCATGATCGCGAAGTCGGTCGGCGTGTCGTCCCCGATGAGGATCGTCGCCCGCCACTTCGCGAACCGCGCGCCGAGCTCCACGTACTCCGCGAGCCGCTCGCGTAACCCGTCGAGGCCTTCGGTGACGGTCTCGCCGGGGAACAGCGCCAGCGGCTTCGCGCCGGTGTCGACCTTGATCCCCGGTATCGAGCCGGCCGCCTCCAGGAACTTGACGAACGGGACACCGTCGTCGGTCGCCTGACGGATCGTCTCGTCGAAGAGGATGACCCCGCTGATGTGCTCGCCCAGGCCGGGGGTGGTGAAGAGCATCTGGCGGTAGCGCCGGCGGAGATCCTCGGTCGAGCCGACGCCGATCTGATCGAACCGCTTCTTGATCGTCCCGGTCGATTCATCGGCCGCCAGGATGCCCTTGCCTGGGGCGACCAGTTCGCGGGCCGTCGCGTGCATCGCTTCGCTCATCTCGTCCTCCTGGATCTCTGCGTTTCCGCCACGTCAGGACGCCGCGGAACCTACGGCGAGGGTAGCCCGTTCGGGTGTCCCCCGCCCACGGCCGAAAACCCGACTCAGTGGGGGTCGGGATGACGCCGATGCACCGGGCATGCGGACCGGCGGACGATCCACGCTGCAGATGTCCTGGCTGGCGACCGCCCTCGCGGGCGTCCTCGGCATCGCGACCCCGGCGGTTGCGCATCTGGCTGCGGAGAAAGCGGATACGCCGCCGGCGACAGCTCAGATCGCCTCGTGGGATGCCGGCGTCCCCGTCGCGCTCCAGCACGATCAGCCGTACCCGCCGCGCACGGTCGCGCGACCCGATCCTCCGGCGCGTCCGCGCCCAGCTGCGAAGCCGACCCGCGCCGTGCAGGCGGTCCAACCGGCGCCGGCGGCGCTCGCGATCCCGTCCGGACCCCAGCTCCTGGTCCACGTGCCCGGCGGAGGGATCGAGGCGCATCGGAGCCCGTGGGCGTCCTCGCCGAAAGCGGGGATCGTCGCTGCGACCTCGAAGTACTACCACGTGCCGATCACGCTCTGGGTCGAAGACACGAGCGCGAACGGCGCGTGGGGCAAGGTGCAGCTCCCCTACGTGTGGCCGAGGACGGACGGGTGGATCCCGCTCCGCGGCCTCAACCGGGGAACGACCGGCGTCGTCGTTTCGATCGACCTCTCCGAACACACCGTCCGCGTGTATCAGCACGGGCAACTCCGGTATCGCGTCGCGGCTGCGACGGGCTCTTCGTGGTCCCCCACACCGCCCGGCGACTACGTGGTGACCGACCGCGTCCCGTTCGGTGCGGGGAGCCCACTCGGATCGTTCGCGTTCGGGATCAGCGGCATCCAACCGCGGCTGCCAGCGGGATGGTCGGGCGGCAACCAGCTCGCGATCCACGGAACGAACGACCCGTCGTCGATCGGCCGGAGCGTCTCGGCGGGGTGCGTCCGCGTCTCCGAATGGTCGCTCGCTCATTTCGAGCCGCTGCTGCAGCTCGGCACCCCGGTCCTGATCCGTCAGTAGGCGGCGCCCGTCGCTCGGCGTCCGGTGCTCCTCCCTCGCCGAACCCCTTCACGAGATTTCTATGCGGGGTTACTCCTTTCGACGGATTCACCGTAGGCCACCTGGGGGGTACTTAACGAGAGACCCCTAAGCGGGCCGGGAGAGGAACACGGTGGGCTTGTTCCGGAGGAACAGGGAGAACGGGGAGGAGTCGGTCGTCCCGGTCACGGACGCCGCTCCCCCCGTCGACCTCATGCGGTTCGAGCGGCTCGTCCAGAGCAGCATCCGACTCCGTGAGCTCGGGGTCCCCTACGAGGCGATCGAGCAACGCGCGTCGCGGGACGCGGTGTCGTTCAACGAGGCGCTCGAGGCCCTGGACCGGGAGCACGTCCGTGGGTAGGCGAGTCCGCAGCGAGCTGGGCGCCTCGGCGGTGGAGATGGCGTTGATCGCTCCCCTGCTGTTCATGCTCGTGTTCGGCATCATCGGGTTCGGGCTCGCCTTCCTCCAGGTGCAGTCGATCCGGACGGCCGTCCGGGAGGGTGGCCGGGCGGCGGCGGTCGGGGCCTCCGTCTCGACGACCCAGCAGAAGACGATCGACGCATCCTCGGGCTCCATCCCGAGCTCTCCCGCCACGGACGTGCAGGTGTCGGGTCAATGCACGTCGAACAACATCGGGTCGGACGTGACCGTGTCCTACGACACGTCGAACCTTCCCGACGGCGGGGTCATCGTCAGGATCCCGATGATGCCCACCATCCACATGACCCCCGTGATCACCGCCTCGTTCCGATGCGAGGTGTAGCCCGATGCTGATGCGCCACGGTCGCCAGGAGGGAGCCGTGGCGATCATGGTCGCGCTCCTCCTCGTCGTGTTCATGGCCGCGGTGGCGCTGACGGTCGATGTGGGTGGGCTTTATCTCCGCCGGCGGGCGTTGGTCAACGGCTCCGATTCGGCCGCGCTCTCCGCCGCGCGAACGTGCGCGCGCGGCTTCGGGAACGACACCCGGTTCGACTCGCCGGAAGCGGCCGCCGACTTCGAGGCGCAGGCCAATTCGCCGATCACGACCGACGAGGTCGCGCCGACCAACGTCACCTACCCGCCGCCGGGGGGCTGCTCGCTGCCCACGCAGTACGGGCACGTGATCGTGCAGTACACGAGCCAACAGGCCCTGTACTTCGCACCCGTGCTCGGGTTCCAGCACCAGTCGCCCGTCACGACCACCGCGACCGCGAGCTGGGGGTTCGGCAGCAACAACCCGATCCCGATGGTCCTGAGTAACCTCCTGGCGCCGGGCACGTGCGAGATGCCCCCGACCGGGACGATCCCCAGAGGCCAGACGTGCATCTTCTGGTACGACAACGACACGCTGAACGGAGGGAACTTCGCCTTCTTGAGCCTCAACCCGGCGGGATGGGACGTCCCGTCGGGCTCGAACTGCAGCGGATCATCGTCGGGCGGAACGTCGACGCTGACGAAGTGGATCAACGGATCGCTCCCCGCGAGCGTGATCCTGAACTGGACGTATCCGACGTACGTCTGCACCGACACGGGCATCCGAGGCGTCGGGGGCAAGAACGGACCGAACTCGCAGGTCTGGAGCGCGCTGAACGCCCTGATCGGCCAGACCCGAGACTTCCCGATCAACTGGGAGGGCTGCGGAAGTGCGCCCTTCACGCCGTGTCCACCCGTCGCGGGCGCGCCGTCCCAAGGAACGATCTACAAGCAAGGCAACATCGACAAGTACGACATCATCGGCTTCGGCTCGATGACGATCCAGCACGTCTACGGTTCCACGGATCCGCAGGTGCAGGGCACCCCGGCTCAGGACGACCTGTGCAACGGCAAGGTGAAGAACAACACGACGATCCTGCCGGGCGTGTACTCCTGGTTCGATCTGGCGAGCCTGCTCACCGGGGGACCGTGCCAGCTCCCGCCATCCCTGCCCGTAGACAAGGTGAACAGCGTGAGTCTCCAGGGTCTGAACACGCCGGCCGACTACACGTACGACACGAATGGCGTGACGCTCACGACCCCCTTGCCGCAGCAGTCGAACGTGAGCTTCTCGCTGCACATGAACGCGACGTTCGGCGCCTGCGGCGATACGACGCTCCACGACCGGAGCGCCGTGTGCGTCATCACGACGTGGCAGGGCTCCACGTTGGACAGTGATTTCCCGCCGGGCACGGACAACAACACCGTGGTGCGGTTGTGCGACCTGGCCTACGCCGGCTCGTGTTTGGACCAGCGGCCGCACTGAGCTCGCCGGATCAGCGCGTGTGAACGGCCACGAACTCCCGCAGGTCCGGATGGTGCGCGGCGTCGTGACGGAAGGGTCCCGACGGTCCGCCGAGGATCCCCCCGATGCCCCGCCCGAGCGGCCGGCGGGCTCGCCGCGTGGCGGGCGCGAGCCAGCGGTCGTCGGGAAGCGAGCGGATCGCAGCGACGATCCGCTGATGCGTGTCCGCCGCTCCCTTCATGGCCTTCGCTGCCGACCACCGCGCCTTGCGCTCAACCTCGGCGCGGTTGAGCCCGTTGAGACCCGCGCTCCGTAGCGCCACGTCGCTGGGCGCCGGCTCCCCGCGGCCCCATGCCTCGAGCGCGTCGAGCGCGTGCTGCTCCCAACTCTCCAGGTGCCCGATCAGATCCTTCGGTGACCAGTCGCCACCACCGAGGCCTCGGGTGGTGATAGCGCGCGGGGGGAGCCGCCGGATCAGCTCGAGCGTCGTGCGTCGATCCTGCTCGAGGATCTGGATCGCTTCCGTTCGTGTCGGAAGGGGCTGGGCCATGAGGCCGGATGCTACCCCTTGCCCCAAACGTCGGCCGCGACCAGCTCCGGAACCAGCACCTCGGTGAGCAGCGCGATCTCCGGGTCGTCGTCGCCGGGGTATCGGATGGTTGCCTTCGCGTCGGCGAGGTCGTCGCCGACCGCCACCACGGTCGCTCCCCGGTCGCGCATCCACCCCATCGCCTCGTCGTCGAACCGGGATCCGACGAAGAGCAGAGCGCGGTAGTCGAGCGACTTCGTCAGGTAGACGTCGACGTGGAGCCAGTCGGCCGTCTCGCATGCGTGTGCGGAGAGCCGCGGCCCCTGCCGAAGGACGAGGGCTCCTTGCTCGGCCGACGACAAGCGCTCGTGGGGAGCGAGGAGGAAGGGTTGACCGCTTGCGGTGAGGAGGTCGCCCACCGCGGAGACCCAGGTGTCCCGGCGCGCCAGGAGGTCCTCGGTCGCGTCGGCGGCGCGGCGGAGGACCGACGGGACGCGGCTGATGTCGCGGCCGAGCAGACGATCCTCCAGCGCCAGGAGGAGCGCCAGCGTGTGCTGGAAGGTGCGGCACGCCACGCCGCCCTCCTCGGGGCCGGCCATCAGGTCGAGGACGCCGGTCCCCGCGACGGCGATCGCCGACGCGGGCGCGTTCGTGAGGGCGATCGCGGCGCTCCCGGCGTCGCGATGACGCCGGAGCGCCGCGGTCGTCTCCTCGGTCTTGCCGCTCGCCGAGATGCCGATCGCGACGGTTCCCACGCCGCCGGGGGTGGCGGCCTCGGCGCTCGCGTACTCGGCGACCGCGTGGACCCCGGATGCGCGGAGGCGTGCAGCGATAACGGCCGCCGCGTACCGCGACGAGCCCATCCCGATCAGGACGACCCGCCGCGTCCCCGGGGGGACGGCGCCCCACACAGGCGCGGCGTCAAGCCCTTCCGCGAGCGACCGGAGCCGCTCGGGCTTGGCTTCCAGGTCGCGGAGGAACAGCTCGGCGTCCATGTCGAACCCGCAGTGTACGGAGCGACCTCGGCCCCGAGTCGCGGCGTGGTATCCCTTACGCCCACATGGGCGACCGGCTGACGATCCTCTTCATGCCCGAGAGCGCGTACGGGCCTACGAACAACTGCATCGGCATCGGCAAGGTCCTCGAGCGGCGGGGGCACCGGGTGATCTTCGCGGCGGAGGCCTCGTGGAAGGGCCGCCTAGAGCCGCTCGGGTTCGAGGAGGATCTGGTGGACCTGGCTCCCCCGCCGGAGGACGGCGCCGAGCAGGACGCGGGGCAATTCTGGACCGACTTCGTGATCGAGACCGCACCGGAGTTCCGCAAGCCCACGATCGAACAGCTCGCGACGTTCATCGAGCCGGTGTGGTCCTCGTTGATGGACGGCGCGATGTTCTGCGAGCCGCAGCTGCGCGCGATCCTCGATCGCGCGCAGCCCGACGTGATCGTCGAGGACAACGTCAACGCTTTCCCGGCGCTCCTCACCCACGGCGCGCCGTGGGTGAGGATCATGAGCTGCAACCCGCTCGAGATGAGGGACCCCGAGTTGCCGCCGACGTTCAGCGGCTACCCGCTGGACGACCCGAGCGCGTGGGACGGGTTCCGCGATGAGTACGAACGGACGCACCGAGCGACGTGGGAGCGCTACGACGCGTTCATGAACGACAACGGTGCGCCCCCGCTTCCCGATCTCGAGTTCATCCACGAGTCGGATCACCTGAACCTCTCCCTGTACCCGGAGGTCGCGGACTACCCGCGTTCCCGACCGCTCTCGCCGACGTGGCACCGGCTCGACTCGTCCGTCCGCGAGACCGAGGACCCGTGGGAGATCCCCGACGCGCTCCGCGCGCGCGGCGGTGCGCTCGTCTATCTCTCGCTCGGCTCGCTGGGCTCCGCCGACGTCGACCTGATGAAGCGACTGGTATCGGTGCTCGCCGACACACCCCACCGCTACATCGTCAGCAAGGGCCCGCGCGCAGCCGAGTTCGATCTGCCGGACAACATGTGGGGCGACGCGCGGATACCACAGACGTCGATCATCCCCGCGTGCGACCTGGTGATCACGCACGGCGGGAACAACACGACGACCGAGGCGCTCCACTTCGGCAAGCCCATGATCGTGCTACCGCTGTTCTGGGATCAGTTCGACAACGCGCAGCGGATGGCCGAGCTGGGACTCGGGGTGCGGCTCCCGACCTACGACTTCGAGGACGACGACCTTCGCGACGCGGTCGCGCACCTGCTCGTCGACGGGGATCTTCGGCGCCGGATGGCGGTCGAGGGAGAACGGATCCGAGCGCGCGACGGGAAGACCAGAGCCGCGGACCTGATCGAGGAGACCGCCGTTCGTCACAGGTTGGGTGACTGACCGCGGCGCGCAAACGCTGTCTCCGTTCGCCGGAGTAGCCTTGACGGATGGCGCGGGACCATCGGATCAGCATCAAAGATGTTGCGCGCGAGGCGGACGTCTCGGTCACGACGGTCTCGCACGCGCTGAACGGTAAGGGGCGCCTCAACCCGGACACCCGCCAGCGCGTCCGCGACGTGGCGGAGCGCCTGGGGTACAAACCGAACCCCGCCGCCCGGAGCCTCGTGTCCGGGAAGACCGGACTGATCGCAGTGATCCCGTCCCTCCCGAAGCAGACGCGCGTGAGCTTCAGCGATCTGGGGTACTTCACGGAGCTGATCGGCGCGGCGACCGACGTCGCCGTCTCGAGGGATCGGGCGCTCGTCGTCGCGCCGCCCCATTCGAGCGATTTCGTGTGGGAGCGCGTCCCCCTCGACGGCGTGATCGTGATCGACCCGTTCGCCGGGGATACCGCGTTGCCCGTCCTGCGCGAGCGCGGCATCCCGTTCGTCACGGTGTCGGCTGATCCGGATCACCCGGACGGGGACGCGACCGTGGAGTGCGAGGATCGAGAGAGCACGCGCGCCGTGTTCGACCACTTCGTGGAGCGAGGGGCACGACGCGTGGGGTTCCTCTCCGTGCCGCCGATGACCGCCTTCCTCCGGTCCTCGGCCGAGACCTACGCCGGTTGGTGCGCCGGGCACGGCCAGGAGTCGATGGCCGAGGTGATCGACCCTGCCGAGATGGACCGTGACGAGGCGGGCGCCATGACGCGCAGCGTGGAGCGGCTGTTCGATCGCGCCGAGGCGCCGGACGCGGTCTACGTGCCGTTGGAGATGGTCGGCGTCGAGGTCCACCGCGCGATGCTCGGCATGCGGCTCGCGATCCCGGACGATGTGCTGCTCGCGACCACCCACGACCGTGGCCAGGCCCGGACCGCCAACCCGCCGATCACGACGATCGAGTGGGATTACCGGGAGGTCGGGCGGCGCGCCGCATCGCTCCTTATCGACCTCGTTGAGGGCGCGCGCTCGGCGCCCCACCTCGAGGTCGTCCCCGGACGCCTCGCGGCTCGAGCCTCGACCGCCCGTTGAGCTCCGAACGAAGGGCGTAGGTCGGGCCGAGGAGCAGAACCACTCATCGGCGGGATTCCCACGCATCCTTCGCGAGTGCACGCTCGCGGGAGCGTCTGGCCGATGCCACGAGGGGGATCTCGATGAGCAGGGGTGTCAGGTCGCTGTTGGCGTGCGGGATGCTCACCGCGATCGTGTTGGTGCCGGGCTCGCCGGCCACCGCTGCGAGCAACGTGCACGCGATGAAGGTGTTCGTCGGCTATGCCGAGGGGCTCCGGGGCACCACCTCGCTCCCGAGCCCGTGGGACGGGGACAACGGTGTGCAGTTCCTCGGAGGCGGAACGACCTTCGACGCCGGCGCGATCAGGATCGTCAACCCGTCGCGTCAGCCGCTCACGATCGACGACGTGTCGGTCGACATCGGGTCGGCGACCTACGACCTGTGGGGACCGTACCCGATCGTGGTGGCCGGCAAGTCCAGCGTGATCCTGACGCAGACCGTCGAGTTCGACTTCGACACGTCCGAACCGGGCGTCGTGACCTGTGACCCGACCGGGGATGTCCCGCTCGTGCACATCGTCGTCGGCTCACGGAACCCGAAGACCCGGACGTTCACCGATGCCGGCCAGGTGCTGAACACCGGTGGGATCGATCCGGGCTCTTGCACGGCGGCGAACGAAGGGCACGATTGGGTTCGGGTCCACGGGCACTGAGCTCCGTCGTGGTCCGAACCGCGCGAGCCGATCCAGTCACGTCGAGACCCTCAGGGTCCGGGTCGCTGCTCATCGGGTCACCTCCCACCACGCACCATCGGATCTCGCACCCTCGGCGGTCCATCGTGAAGACACTCGCCGGTTTGCAGGCCGTCGCCCGTTGCGCAAGAGTGGATGGCCTCGACGAGGGGAGGCTCCATGGGTACCGAGCCGCGGGACGATTATGCCTACACAGGGTTGCACGCGTACGTGCTCGTCCACGATGTGACCGCCACCACGGCAGATCCGGGTCGCAACGCCTCCGGGTTCATCCAACAGCTCCAAGGCATGGCCCAGGACCAAGGCCCCGTGACGGCCGCGGTGGAGCTGGCCGGAACCTTCAAGGGTCTCGTTCATCTCCGGTTCGACGACGGAGATGTGAATGGCGTCCAGGACTACCTCGCGACGGCCCTCTGGAATGGCGTGACCCACGAGCTCGCCTACGAGGGTCCGGTCTACATGGGGCCCACCCAAGAGCTGATCGGGCTGAAGAGGCATCTTTGCGACATCGTCGCGATCGTCCGCGTCTGGGTGGAGAAGGGACGTACGCGCGAGGTACTCGGGCGCCTCGGAGACGAGCTCGGCGACCGGTTCCACGGTGCGTCGATCGTGTACGGCGGATGTGACATCCTCCTTGCGCTCGAGGGCCCAACGTTCAAGGAGGTCGCGTCGGCAGCCTTCACCAAGCTGCAGCAGATCGAGGGCATCGTTCGCACCGAGACATCCTTCACCGACTACCGGCGGGTCCCCGACCGGCAGTCGGCCGGTTGACGCATCGATCAAGCGATACCGACGATCGAAGCGGCATGACGAGCCCCGACCACGTTGCCCTTTCGTCGATAGAGCCCTATGGCTTCGGTGAGGGGCTCCGCCGCCTCGGGCTTCCGGTTGACGGCGATGAGCACCTCGGCGAGGTCGACGAGCACGTCGGCATGGAGGTTGACGAAATCAGTCGACCTCACGAGACCGAGGGCCTCCCGAGCGAGTGCCTCGGACCGGGCAGGTGAACCTTGAGCGGCGAGCGCTCGGGCGCGGACGCATCGCCATCCGACCTGAGGCTCGAGGTCGTGGGAGACCGCTTGGATCTCGGCGTACTCGGAGAGGACCAGCGCCTCCTGGTACTTGCCGACGTCGCAGAGAACCTTCCCCAAGTCGCAGGCACTCGTGGGTGCGTTCGCGGCGTCGTGCTGCTCTCGGTAGTACAGGTAGCTTTGTTCGAGCTCTCGCCGCGCATCGTCGAAGCGCCCCTCGAGACGCGCGATGAGTCCGGATTTCGACGCCGTATCGACGAGCCACCGTCGCTGTCCGAGTCCGGTGAACACGTCCCTCGACGCCGCGACGCGTTCCCGCGCTTCATCGAACCGCCCGACCATCCCGAGCAGCAGTCCGAGGTGCAGTCCCACGGCCGCCGCAGCCACCGGATCGTCCACGATCTCGCGCATCAGGGCCTGGAGCCTCGCTAACCCGAGCGAACACGATGTCTCCCCTTCGAGGAGCGCGGTGGCGACGTACGACGCGGCACCCGCCACGTGCATGCGGTTGCCAACCTTGCGAGCGAGCGCCAGCGAACGTTCGGACTGAAGCAGCATCGCTCCCGAGTCGCCCGAACACCACTGAACCGTCGCCAGTAGATGGAGCGCCGTGGCCAGGTTCCGCTCGTCATCGCGCTGCTCGAGCCTCGTGACCACAGCCTCGAGGGCCTCGCCGAACTGCTGCACCGTGGAGCCGAGGGGGGAGGTCGTGAACTCCAGCCAGAGCCGGTCCAGCTCCGCCCGAGACTTGAGTTCCTCGTCCTCGGTATGCGAGGCCCGTTCGATCAGATCGTCCAGAAGGACGGTGGCTTCTTCGATCGAGCCGGACATGAACATGCAATCGTGGAGGTTGGCCAGCGTCTCGAGGTACGCCGGATGACTCTCGGGAAGCAGGTCCGCAGCCCTGCGGAGGAGGTTCGTGGCGGCGGGAAGGTCCCCCCGTTCGAATGCCCGCCGGCCACTGGTCGCCAGGTACTCCCCGGCCCTGCGGCCGAGCTCACTGACGTGAGCGTCGATCGGCCCCACGTCCCGGAGCAATCGGTGCGCCTCCTCGAGGTGATACCCGATGATCTCCTCTCCCTCGTCGATCCTCCGACTCCTGCGTTCCACGAGCCATCCGGCGTATCGCTCATGCAACCCAGCTCGAGTCATCTTCGCCATCTGGTGGTAGGCAGCGTCGCGGATCAGGAGGTGCCTGAAGCGGTAGGCGTCGGGGACCGAGCGCTCAGACGATCGGGCGGGACGGACGAGCTCCTTCCGCATCAGCGACCGCAGCAGCTCCGGAACGCGGGAGCGCTCTGCGTCATCCGTGAGCGCCGAAACCTCCGCTGCGGAGAAATCTCGCCCGATCACCGAGGCCCGCTCGAGCACGGTGCGTTCCTCGCTGCTGAGACGGCCGAGTCGCGCCGCCAGCAGTCCCGCGATGGTCTGCGGAAGCGAGATCTCGGAAAGATCGCGGGCGGCGACCCACGTGTCCCCCTCACGAACCAGGAGGTTGTCGTCGATCAGCATCGAGACGATCTCCTCGGCGAACAGGGGATAGCCACCGGCTGTCTCGACGATCTTCCCGCTGACGCCAGGAGGCAGCTCGGTCGCCCCCAAGAGATTCAGCACGAGCGTGTCGGTCTCCTCGGGCTGCAGCGTGTCGAGCAGGATGGTCGTGGCGTTCACCATCCCCCCACCCCATCCGGGCCGGGTCTCCAGCAGCTCGGGGCGGGCGAGGCACAGCAGCATGATCGGTACGTCGCGGGACCAGTCGGCGATGTGTTCGATGAGTTCGAGGAACTTCGACTCGCCCCAATGGATGTCGTCGAACACGAGCACGAGCGGTCGGCGGGCCGCCTGCGCCTCGAAGAAGAGTCGGATCGCCCAGAGCGTCTCCTCCGGGGCGGCGCTTCCGGTCGACAGACCGATGGCCTCAACCACCCTGTCGGCGACGAGTTGCGCCTGGTCGACGCCCGCGAGCACCGCGGCGATCCTGCCGCGGGCGATCTCCTGTGGATCGGCTTCGGTGAGCCCGGCCGCCTGTCCCACAACCTCGGCAACAGGCCAGAACGTGATCCCCTCGCCGTACGAGAGGCACCGTCCCTGCAGCACCAGGGACCGCTCCTCCGCCTTTCGACGGAACTCCTCGACGAGACGCGATTTCCCGATCCCCGGCGGACCGAGGACCGTGAAGAGCTGGCACCGTCGATCGGCGACCACCCGATCGAAGGTCTGATGCAGCAAGAGGCTCTCGCGTTCGCGATCGACGAGCGGGGAATCGAACCGCCGGGCGTGGCCCGACGCCGACGGCGAGACGCTCAACAGACGGCGGCCGACGACCGGGCCGATGCCCTTCAGCGAGAGCGAGACCGGTTCCTCGACCTCGACGGCATCACGCACGAGTTTGTAGGTCTCGTCCGCGAGAAGGATCTGGCCGGGATCCGCAGACTGCTCCAGACGAGCCGCGAGGTTCATGACGCTTCCCGTGACGAAGGCATGCCCCGCTGAAGGGTCTCCGGCAAACACCTCGCCCGAGGCGATGCCTGTGCGGGTTTCGACGGTGAGTCCCCGATCGCGAGCCAGCTCCTCGTTGAGCTGGGCCAGAGACTCCCGCATCTCGTTCGCTGCGCGCACCGCCCGAAGGGCATCGTCCTCGTGGACCTGGGGTACGCCGAATACGGCCAGCGCCGCGTCGCCGACGAACTTCTCGATGATGCCCCCGTGCCGCTCGACGATCGTCCGGATCGCCTCGAGATGGCGCGCAAGCACGGCACGAACGGATTCGGGGTCGAGACGTTCGGTTAAGGCCGTCGATCCCACGAGGTCGCAGAACACGACCGTGACCGGCCGGCGAGACTCGCCTTCCGGACGAGCGATAGAGAGCGCAACCCCGCACGCATTGCAGTACTGAGCTCCGTCGGGGTTCTTTGCCCCGCAGTTCGAACACTCTTGCACGTCACGAGCCTAGGCTGCCTTCCCCGGCAGCGCCAGCCGACCAGGGTTCCGAAAGCCGTGGTGCCCGGGGTGGGAGTCGAACCCACATGCCCTTTCGGGCCAGCGTGTTTAAGACGCCTCCGTATACCGTTCCGGCACCCGGGCCTGCACTGGTCGGGATGCTACCGCCGGTACGATGCCGTGGATGTCCGGTCGCGCCCGCCGCCTCGTGTTCAGCGTGGTCGCCTCCGTCGTGATCCTCGCCGGCATCGCCCGGTCGGGACCGGCGTCCGCATTGCAGGCGGCCTCGGCGCCGTTCAGCTGGAACCCCGGGAAGTCGCTCGCCACGGCGGGAGGACGACTCCTGTCGGCGTGGGCGAGCGACTGCCCGCCGCCGTCGGGCGCTTGCGCGACCGATCGCTCGCCGAAGATGGGGGTGTTCGTCCAGCGCTCGCCGGCCTGGGCCGTTCCCGCGAAATGGGGCAGGCCGAAGCGCGTGAGCCCGGGCGACGTGCAGGCCGAACGTCCCTCGATCGCGGCCGATGGGAACCTCGCCGTGGTCGCGTGGGTCACGCAGACCAGCTACCTGCACTACAGCCCGATCGCCCGGCGATCGTTCTGGGTCCGCGCCAGCACCGATCACGGGGCGACCTGGCGAGCGCCGCACCGAGTGAGCCCCTTCGATGGGCGGGTCGACTATCCGAGGCTCGCGGTTCAGGGGCATCAGATCTTCGCCGTCTGGACGAACGCGAACACGGGCGCGATCCGGTTCGCGACCACGAACGACCTGGGTGCGACCTGGTCGAAGCGAACCGTCGGCACGACCTCGTCCACCTCCGATGGGGTGCGCGAGGGGTTCGCGGGACTGCCCGACGTCGGCGTGAGCGGTACGAACGTCGCCCTGGTGTGGTTCGCCGATAAGAAGGGCGCGCAGCAGGTGGCCCTATCGTCGACCGGCGGAACGGACCTCACGAGCTCGACGCCGTCGACGACGCTCGTCGGCTCGAGTCCGAACGACGGGCAGCGATACGCGGCCGCCGCCGGATCCCCGATCCCGGGCGACCCGCGGGTGGCGGTCGCGTTCACGACGCAGAGCAAGGTGCTGGTCCGAGTCTGGGACGGCGTGACGCTCGGTCCCGAGCTGGCCGTCGCGTCGTTCCCCCTGGCGGCCGGTGGCGTGATGTACGCCACCGGCTACGGACCGGCCGTGCTGCCGACGGGTTCCGACGGACTCTCCGTCGCCTTCGCGGCATGCCGCCGACGGTTCAACGTGGCCGATCCGTGCAACCCGACCGACCCCGGCACACGGATCGACGTGCTGTGGCGCGAGTCGCCCGACGGCGGCGCGACCTGGGGGTCTTTCCGGCGGCTCACCGACGCGACCACGGCGCCCTACCGGATCAACGACGAACCGTCGATCGCGCTCACGACCGGCACGCGGCGGATCGCGTTCGACAGCTACGAGACGTCGTTCGTGGCCTACGTGGTGCGGATGGGCTCGATCAGGTGATCGGTCGTCAGCGGAGCTCAGGAAGCGCTCCGCGCATGGACATCCCTTCCTCTGAGACCGAGCGTCTCAGTGTTGAGGTGTCCGGTGGGACGGGTCACGCTCAGTTCAACGAACGATGCCCCAGTCGCCGAGCACGATGGCGAGGTCCTAGGGGTGCACCCGTAAGGCCTCCAGTTCGGGCGCGGCCACGATGCGCTCCACGAGGTCTACCGAACCACCCACGTACGTGTCGTACGCCTCGATATCGCTCCCGACGCACCATGTCCGGTCCTCGGCAAACCACAGGTGCCGTGAGCGCGAGCCCCATCAAGATCTCGATCCGAGGTGCTGGCCCAGCCACTCCGCTTGCCAAGCAAGTTCGTTCCGGAGAGCAGCGTTGTGCGTCGTCCCCTTGGTGCGTGCATTCGCCCTAAGAGGTCGGTTACCTCTTCCCATAGACCCGGAAATCATTTTCGCCCGCGACAGGGTCGTATTCCCCTTCGTGCCGAGCTGTCATTCCGTTCAGCCATGCGAGCGTCTTTGAAGCGGTCTGGAACGTGGTTTCGCCCACGAACTTATTGTGGGTGGGGCTCTCGATGATGCTGCTCCCCTTGTAGTACACGAGGACAGTGTCGCCGTCGCTGGTCGTGTGGATCTGTCGTGCTTCGTAGTCGATGGTTCGATCTGGCTTTACCAGCATGGTGATCGTCGCGTAGAACGTGGCGTTGTACACGCCCTTGGCCTCTCCCTCGAGATTGGACTCGAGCCTGATGCCTTCGGACGAGAAGTCCTTGATGCTTCTGGTCGTGTTCTTCGACTTCAACTCTAAGAGAAGCTCTTCTTGCGCGTCGGCACGTTGTGATGTCACCTGATCCCTCCTTACTCATACGGGTGGACGGTGCCGGGTTCACGGAATGCTTGGATCTTCGAATGATGCGCTCTCGGCGGAGCCCTCCTTGCTCGAGTACGCGGCTCGGGATCCAGGAGATCCATGTTGGCGTTGACGTCGGGTGATTTGTTCCCGCCGGGCTCTCGATCGTCGGTGCGTGCTTGGCGGGCTCCCGTTCATTCCTTCCGTGACAGTGTGTGCGACACGGTATTCGCGATGCATATCTTGAGTGAGGCCATGCTCGCCATGGTATGGGCGATACCTCGTACTGTCTCACGCACGTTTTCGGCCTAGATGCTGGACCGAGGTGTAGCGGACGAATAACCCGTGTGGAGGGTGAACTCCGATCTCCGAACGGCCCATCGCCTACGCTGGATGACGTGATTAGCCTGGGCGATCAGCAAGCTCGCCGCAAGCAGAACCATCGGAACGGCTGCCCGTCGATGCAGGCATGGAAAGACACGCTGCATCCCGAGCATCGGTAGAGGTTGCCGCCACACGCGCACCCCGTCCGACTGATCGGCTCGCACCGAACACGGCACGGCTTCGGCTTCACGTGGGCGTCGGCGCGGCGGCGGCCGAAGCCGCTCGCCGCGCCGACGCTCGCGAGCGCCACCGCGCTCGCGCGCGTGAGGAACCCGCGACGCGTGAGCGGAAACCGTTCCGACACGTCAGGCTCCCCCGGCGGCCACGATGCGGACGCCCTCGGCCTCGCGCACGAGCGCGAGCACGTCGTCCAGGGTCGCCGCGCCGCCGCGAGCGACCACCGAGCCGCCCTCGTCGATCACGAACACGAAGGGACTCACGTCGACGCCGTACGCCTCCGACACCTCGCTGCCCCGTTCGCTCCCGATCCGGACGCGAACGTCCGCGGCTCGCCACGGGCCGGGGGTCGACGCCGCATCCCCCCGGCCGATCACCGCGAGCGGCGGGACCGTCCCGAGGCCGGCGGCGGCGATCACCGCCGGGACGAGGTCGTCGCACGCGCGACAGGTCGCGTCGGCGAACACGAGGAGATGCCGCCGGCCCTCGAAAGACGAGGACGACGCGACGCCACCCCCGGGTGTCGCGATCGTCCAGGCTGGGGCCGGCGCGCCCACTGCCAGGCCAGTTTCCAGGTGGGTCGGGGGCGCGCCGGCCGCCTCGAGCGCATCGACCCGCCCGCGCAGCGTTCCGAGCTCCCGTACCGCACCGACGAGCGCGAGCCCGAGCCACATGACCACCACGACCAACATGCCGACGGCCACCCACGCCGACCAGCTCATCCGACACCGACCGTGAGCGATCGGAGGCTCGCGTTCATCGCGCGGAGCGAGTGCTCGAGCCCCGGACCTTCGCGCGCCATCACGTAGAGGCTGAAGGCCCTTCCGTGGAGCGAGAAGAAACGCTGCACGCCGAGTCGTCCCGGACCCGCCGCTTGGAGCGCCCGCGGGCCCAGATCGTCGACGCGGACGAAGGGGACCCCCTGGGCGGCGTAGAGCCCGCGATCGGCGAGCGCGGGGTCGAGCTCGACGAGCGAGACGAGGACGTCCCCCGGCCGGAGGTCGTCGGCGACCTCGGCGGCGTAGGTATTCCTCGTCAGCGGGAGCGCGAAGTTCGCCAGCCGGACGACGGCGCCGGGGACCGCCGGCGCCGCCACCTCGGGCCGCCACACGCGGGCCTCCCACCCCGGATGGACCTCGACGGCCACGCCGTGTCCCGCGAGCCTCACCACCGCGCGGCCCCCAGCAGGGCGACGCTCGCGACGACGGCGCCGGCCGCGAAGGTCCCGCGCCGGACCGGAGCCGCCCATCGAGCCAGCATCGCGTCGACGTGCACGAGTTGATCCGGCCGTCGGACGCCGGCGACCGAGAGCACGGGCGCCGCCCGCACCACCCCGAACGTCGCCCCGATCACGGCCCCGGCGACGGCGCCGCCCGAGAGGCCGGCCGCGAGCCACGCGGCGTAGACCGTCGACGTGGTCACGACCGTCACCACGCCGGCCCCCAGCTGGATCCCGTAGCCGAACCCCCAGACCCACCCCCGGTACCCGGCGCGCCATCCCTCGTCGACCTGCCTGTGGACCGTCGGGAGCCGGAGCCCGAACGGACGGAGGTCAACGAGGAGCCCCGCGAGCACGGCGACGGCCAGCACGGCGAGCCGCGCCGCAACCGGCGTCCGGCTCGTGAACGAGGACCCGGCGAGCCCGAGCCCGCCGCCGAACGCGACCCCGCCGAGCGTGGAGCCGACGAGGTACGCCATCACCGTCAGCCACCACCGCGACCCGCGCCCCCGCTCCCCGAGCGGGGTGATGCTCCCCAGCATCGACGTCCCTCACGGCGACCACGTCGAGCGGAGACCCGCAGCGACGGCGAGCGCGACGCCGACCACGAGGAGCGCGTCCACGGTCGCGACCTCGCTCATGCCGGGCTCATGTCCGGGCGGCCAGCTCCTCGTCCAGGAGCGCATCGCGGAGCAACGACGCGACCTGCTCCCACGTCATCGCCGCGCCCTCGCTCCGGACCTCACCCGTCGCTCCGTCCACGAAGCAGAAGTACGGCGACATCTCGATCCCGAAGTCCTCCCAGGCGCGCGAGGACTGCAAAACCTGCACGTCCGGCGGCGCGAGCTCACGCAGCTTCGATGGGCTCTCGTACGCCGGGTCTTTCACGACGACGACGACGCGCGCCTCTCCGGGCAGCGGCGTGCGGACCGCCGGCTGCAGACCGTCCCAGAACGTGCGGCAGGTGAGACATCCCGTGGAGAGGAACGCGAGGACCGTGTTCGACCCGACGTCCATCGACACGACCACCGCATCACCGTCCGGGGTGGTTCCCGAGATGTCGTGCGCCTCCGTCGCGCGCCGGCGCGGCGACGGGAGGTGAGCAGCGAGCCGTGGCCCATCGCTCAGGACGATCGGCTCGTCACGATGGAGGGGTCGTTCCGCATCCTCCGGCTCCGGCAGACGCCGGAGGATCTCTGCGTGGCTCCGGAGCAACGCGACGACGATGACGGACAGGAGCGCCAGGACCAGGGTCTCCACGATCACGACGGCGACGAGCATCAGAGGCACCCCGCCTCGTGCGAGCAGGTGTGCTGGTCGACCGCGACGCTGCAGTTGCAGTTGAGGCAGTCGACCTGGCAGGGGATCACGCACGTCACGAGCCGGCATTGGATCGGCGTCACGTGCGGGATCTGCGTGTTGCAGTTCCCGTAGCGGAACACCACGCAACAGGTCTTGAAGTTCGCGCAGCTCTGGTCCCCGCAATGGCAGCCGCCCGGGCATGCCGCGCCCGGGTCCATCGAGCAGTCGAGGTAGTAGCGCATGTTGGTCGTCCCGCAGAGTGCGGCCCTGCCGTAGTTGCACTGCCACCAGCCGCCGACGAACGTGTGGGGCGGGCAGCCGAAGTTGTTGCCTCCCGGCAGCGTGCAGCAGAACGCCGTGTAGGCGCCGCAACATCTGCTGCCGGATGGACAGGTCGCGCACGAGCGGCGGACCAACCCATCGGCCGTGACCGGTCGCGCCGTGTAGCGGACCGGGGCGACGGAGAGCGCGCTGGCGGCGTGGGCAAGGCGTTCGAGCCGGCGCGTGCGACGCGCTTCTCGCCGGGGAGAGGTCCGCGGATCGCGACGCGGCCGGACCGTCCGGATCGCGCGATCCAGGGTCACACTCATCCGGAGGCTCCTGCGTTCGCCCCCACACCCGGCCAGAGGCTGGGATGTCCGGGTCCGATCCCGGCGATCGAGAGCGCATCCTCGGCGACGAGGTGCCGGTCCTCGTGGTGGACGGGATCGTGACCGGCCGGCGGCGTCCACGCGCGCCAGGCGGGAGGTACCTCCGTCACGACGACGACGAGCAGCCGTCCGGCGAGCACGAGGCCGGCGAGCACCGGTGTCGATCCCCAACCGAGCCCCGCGAACCAGACCCGGGCGGACGGCCCGTGCAGCGCGAGGTACGTCAGGCCGGCTGCGGCCGCGACGACGTCGAGGGTCAGGTGGAGCAGGCTTGGAGGCACCGCCTTCGAGCCTGCGCAGCCGCACGACCCGGCCGTGGGATGCGTGCGGAGCACGTAGCCCACGAACCCGGCGAACGCGAGGTAGACGATCGCGAGGGCGAGGGCGCCGCCCCGCGCCGGCGCCGCGGCCGCGAACGCGGCCGCGGCGCACTCCCCCGCGCCCAGTCCGCGCGCGACCGCGCGGGACCCCGGCAGGTCCGCATCCAGCAGCGCTTGCGCGGTCACGCGCGGCCTGACCAGCTTGAGCACGCCGGAGACGAGCAGGAGCGAGGTCGCGAGGAAGAACAGGGGGGCGATCGTGTCGGGCGTCACGTCCTTCGGACCGTATCGGCCGGCCGATGCCGAATCAAACATCGCACGGGAGGGAAACGCGGAGCTGTCGGGGTCGGGTCCGGCGGTCAGCCGCCCGGCGCCGTGCCGAGGGCGCGCATCGGCGAGCCGCGCGAGCCGTTCGACGGAAGCCGGCGCGAACGACGTCCCGATAACGACGACGGGTGCGAGCACGCGACGATCGTGAGGAGGAGGAGCGCCCGCCGACGACCGTTCACTCGCGCGACGCTACCATCGGCAGATGCGAGACCTCCGAGCCCTCCCGAAGGCGGAGCTGCACATCCACCTCGAGGGGTCGATCAGGGTCGAGACCCTTAGGGAGCTCGCCGATCGCAGCGATGGAGCGTTGCCGCACGGGCTCCGCGGCGATACGTGGCGGTTCGACGGGTTCCTCGATTTCATCCAGAACTACACGGAGGCCTGCGCGCTCTTGAACCGGCCGGAGGACTTCCGCCGGCTCGCCGAGGAGTTCTGCGCCGACCTCGCGGCGGCCGGGGTTCCCTATGCCGAGGCGGTCTTCAGCCCGGCGAACCACGCCGCACGGCTGCAGGACTGGTTCGGCCCGATCGAGGCGGTGCTCGACGGTCTGGAGGCGGGTCGGCGAGTCCACGGTGTGCTCGTCCAGGTGTGCCCGGACGTGGTGCGCGACCTGGGGATGGACGAGGCCGAGCGCACGCTCGAGGTGGCGACGAAGTTCGTCGGGCGCGGTGTCGTCGGGCTGAACGCGGCCGGGAGCGAGCGCGCTCCGGTCGCTGCGTTCGCGTCCGTGTTCGCCCGCGCGCGCGATGCGGGACTTCGGTCGGTCCCCCACGCCGGCGAGTGGGCCGGGCCGGAGAACGTGTGGCAGACGCTCGAGCACTACGCCCCCGACCGGATCGGGCATGGCGTCCGCTCGATCGAGGATCCACGCCTGGTCGAGGAGCTCGCGACCCGAGGCATCCCGCTGGAGATCGCCCCCGTCTCCAACGTGGCGACCGGCGTCTACGCCTCGCTCGATGACCACCCGTTCCGGCGCCTGCGCGACGCGGGTGTCGTCGTGACGCTCAACTCCGACGACCCGACGATGTTCGGGGGATGGGTCGACGACGTCTTCCGGGCCGCGCGGGACACGTGGGGGTTCTCCGACGACGTGCTGGCCGAGCTGGCGACCGCGGGGGTGCGAGCGAGCTTCGCGGACGACACCACGAAGGCGACGCTGCTCGCCGGGATCGACGACTGGCTCGATCGTCCCGCCTGACGCGCTACTTGGAGGGCGAGGCGCTGGGCGAAGGCGGCGCTTTCGCCGTCTCGATCGTCATCGACTCGATGTACACCGCCTTCGTGGGCTGTCCGTCGTAGTTCTTCTGCTTGGGCATCAGCGCGTTGATCGTCTTCGCCACGTCGAGCCCGCTGACGACCTTCCCGAAGATCGTGTAGTTCGGATTGCCGTCGAGGTTCGTCCCCTGCGGTCCGGTGATGATGAAGAACTGGCTGCCCCCGGTGTTGGCCCCGCCGTTGGCCATCGCCACCGTCCCGGCCGTGTAGTGCTCTTTGCCGGTCAACTCGTCCGGGATCGTGTAGCCCGGGCCACCCGAGCCGTTGCCCAGCGGGTCACCCGTCTGGATCACGTCGATCGAATCGACGACCCGGTGGAAGAACAGTCCGTCGAAGAAGCCCTTGTCCGCGAGGAACACGAAGCTCGCCACGGTCTGCGGCGCCGTCGTCGTGTCCAGCTGGATCCGGATCGTTCCGCACGACGTTCGCATCACGGCCGTGTAGACCGTGTTCTTGTCCAGGACGTCCGTGGCTGCCGGGGCATGGTCGAACTGCGGCTTCGGGATATCGGCGGCCGCGGGACGCTTCCCGCCGCAGGCCACCTGCTTGGCCGGCGACCCTTGGGCCGTGACCGTTCCGGTCTTCGCCGGCAGCCCGGTGGCCGGCGCCGACGGCGTGGTGGTGGCGGAGGGGGTGGCCCCGACGGTCGGGTTGTCGTTTCCGCCAACGACGAATGCCACCCCGATGCCGATGGCGGCGAGGCCGACGACGGCACCGACGATGCCGGCGGTGAGCCGGCGGCGGCGTTGCGATTGTGTCTGCTCGGCCCTGCGGCGCGCGGCGAGCTTCGCGAGCTGGCGTTCCCTGGAACGGCTGGGCATGGCGGGACAGGTTATCGAACGCCCAGCGCCTCGAGCGCAAGGCCGTCCAGGATGTCGGTCTCGGAGACGAGCGTTCGCTCGTATCCGAAGCGGCGCATCGTTTCCACGAGGATCACAGCGCCGGCCACGATCACGTCGCCGCGGCCGGGAGCCATCACCGGGATCGCCGCTCGGGCTTCGTTCGTCATGCCGGCGAGCTCGTCCAGGACGCGCTCGGCCTCGGCCGCGGTCAGCCACGTGCGGTGGATCCGGTCGGGGTCGTAGCGGCCGAGGCCGAGCGCGACCGCCTTGATCGTGGTCGCCGTTCCCGCGACGCTGACGAAGGTCCGCGCTTCGCCGACGGGAACGGCCTCGGCCGCCTCCTCGATCCCTCGCCGGACCTCGCCGCGGAGGCGACCCAGATCCTCCGGCGTCGGCGGGTCGGTGCGGATCGAGCGCTCGGTCAGCCGGACGGAGCCCATCTGCACGCTGATCGAGTGGTCGGTGATCGCTGGCTCGCGGCCGAGCACGAACTCGGTCGATCCCCCACCGATGTCCACGACGAGGAACGGGCCCTCGCTCGGATCGAGACCGCGCGTCGCGCCGAGGAACGAGAGGGCGGCCTCCTGCTCACCGCTGATCACCTCGAGCTCCGACCCGGCGGATCGGCGAACCGCGGCGGCGAGCTCGTCGCGGTTCGCGGCGTCGCGCGTCGCGCTCGTCGCCCCGACGCGGATCGTCTCCGCGGCGAGGGCCCGCGCACGCCGGCAGTACCGCTCGATCACGCCGATCGTCCGCGCGAGCGCTTCGGGTTCGAACCGGCCCGTCCGATCGACGCCGCGGCCGAGCCTCGTGATGACCATGTCACGAGCGAGCTCGGTCGGCTCCTCCGTGCTTTCGGCGTCCGGCTCCAGGACGAGCAGCCGGCACGAGTTCGTTCCCTGATCGATCGCCGCGATGCGGTGAGCACGTTGCGTTGCGTGCATCGGCTCAACCCGCTCGGCGACCCAGGCGCCCACGACGTCGTCGCCCCCCCCGAGTCGGTTCGCGTAGTGGGCGTGCAGACATTTGATGCCTCGGCGGGTGCCGCCGACGCCACCCCAGGCCCGTGCCTCGGGGAGGTCGCGGGCCCGATCCTCGGCCGCCTCTTCGTGCGTGGCTGCGATCGCCGCCCCGAACGTCTCGTCCTCGTCCGAGCGCTCATTGAGCCGCGCGATCCAGCCGTCGGCTTCCAGCCGGGAGACGGCCTTGACCGCCTCGGGACAGGTGAGCCAGTACGTGGTCGGGAAGGGGGTGCCCTCGGCATCGAGGGGCGCGTTCCGGATCACGAGAGGGTGGCCCCCGGTGCACCGGGCCGTCACCGCGAACGGGACCGTGGGCTCGCGGCCGAGCTGCTCGGCCACGGTTGCCAGATCTGCCGCGCGCAGTTCGCCGTGCTCCACGCCGGAGCTGCCCGTGATCGTCAAGCGGTTGACGACCCTACCCCGGCCTCGCCAGCCTTGTACGTCAACATCTTCACGATGGCGACGGCCGTCGTTGTCGTGAAGGTGTTGACACGAACGTCCAGCAGGATGGCCACGCTCCTGGTGACAGGTTGACACTCGAGTGTGCGGGCGGCGGGCCCGAAGGCTCTCCTACTTACTTGCGCTTGTGCTCGGTCGCGCGTCGGAAGTCGACCTGCCGCTCCTCGCTCTGCCGCATGAACTTCTTCAGCATCTGCTCGAACCCGGGGTCGGAGCCGCGGCGTGGGGCCCGCGGCGGTGCCGGATCCTGGAGCGCCTTGATGGACAGGTCGATCTTGCCGTCGTCCTTGATCGCCACGACCTTCGCCTCGACACTGTCTCCCTCGCGGAGATGTTCCCGGACGTCCTTCACGTAGTTCCTGTCGATCTCGGAGATGTGAACGAGGCCCATCCGCCCGTCCTCGAGCTGCAGGAACGCTCCGTAGTTCTCGATCCGCGCCACGGTGCCCGTGATGGTCGCACCGACCTCGATCTCAGCGATGTCGCCGTCCCCTTCCGCCGGTCCGGGCCGCTCCCGGACGCCGGCCAAGTGTGCGGGACCGGCCCATCACCCGTCAATCGAGGTGGGTGGGACGCTTCTCGCCGGTTCGGACCCCCCGCCGGGGTCCGGAACGGTCCCGTAGCATCGCCACGATGGAGGTCCGGACGCACGACGACCCCGCCGCGTGGCTCGAGGCCGTCCTCCCGCTGCTGATGCTCGACGAGGCTCGCCACGACCTCCACCTGGGCCTCGCGCACACGCTCGTGCACCACCCGTCGGTCTATCCGGCGAAGCGCCTCTGGAGCGTGGAGGACGCGGGCACGGCGGTCGGCGCCGCGCTCCAGACACCCCCGCACAACGTCATCCTGGCGCAGCCGGCCGCGGAGGGCGCGAACGACCTCCTCGCGGAGGCGATCGCGTCCGCAGGGATCGACCTCCCGGGGATCATCGGGGGACTGCCAGAGGCAGAGGCCTTCGGGTCGGCCTGGTGCGCTCGCACAGGCGACACCGCCCGGCGGGTGATGGGACAAGGGATCTACGCCCTCACGGAGGTCAGCGACGTGCCGGCTGCCGCCGGCACGTCGCGGACCGCCACGCCCGACGATCTGGAGCTCGTCGCCGGCTGGATCCAGGACTTCCAGGACGAGGTCGTTCCCGACGCATTGCGGAGCGATCCCGCGGAGCGCCGCCGCCGTCTGGCGACCATCCTCGGATCCGACGAGGAAGGCATCTCGCTCTGGGAGGCGGAGGCGGAGGTCGTCTCGCTCTCCGGGTTCGGGGGGCCGACGCCGAACGGGATCCGGATCGGGCCGGTGTACACACCGCCGGGACATCGCGGACGCGGGTACGCGACGACGTTGGTCGCCGACCTGAGCCGGCGGCAGCTCGCGAGGGGCCGGCGCTTCTGCTTCCTCCACACGGACCTTGCGAACCCCACCTCGAACGCGATCTATAGGAGGATCGGGTACCGGCGAGTCTGCGATTCGGTCGTGCTGGCCTTCGAGCGGGCCTGAGCCGATCGAACTCAGCCGCAGTCGGGCAGGGTCGGCGCGCCCCCCTTCGGGATCGGCACGAACGCGATCTCGCCCGGCTTGACCATCCCGAGGCACTCCCGGGCCAGCCGCTCGAGCGTCGATGGGTCATTCAGATCCGCGATCCGGCGTTCGAGCTCCGTGTTCTGTTGCTGTAGCTGGTCCGCTTGCCGTTGGAGCGCCTGGAGCTCCGAACGCTGGACCAGGTACGCCCGCGTCGGGGCAACCGCGAACACGCTCACGACGAAGACGGCGAACAGCAAGATGGAGGCGCGCGGCGTCAGGCGAACGCGGCCCGAACGGCCGCTCGGCCGTTTCCGATCGTCCCCCCGGGCTGCGGCGGGGGAAGTCGCCGTGGCCCGCGCGCTCATGGCACTCGATCGCCCCCGGGTGGCCGGCCGGCGAACGGCGAGCCGAACCGAGCGTCCTCGCCGAGCGATCCCTCGATCCGCAGCAGCTGGTTGTACTTCGCGGTGCGCTCGCCGCGGGAGGGCGCTCCGGACTTCATCTGCCCGGCGTTGGTCGCGACGGCCAGATCGGAGATCGTCGTGTCCTCCGTTTCGCCGCTCCGGTGGGATACCACGATCCCGAAGCTCGCGCGTTGGGCCGCCTCGATCGCGTCCAACGTCTCCGTCAGGGTCCCGATCTGGTTCACCTTGATCAGGATCGCGTTCGCCGCGTCGGTCTGGATCCCCCGTTCGAGCCGCTCCGTGTTCGTCACGAACAGATCGTCGCCGACGATCTGCGCGCGGCCACCGAGCGCGCGCGTGAGCGAGACCCATCCTTCCCAGTCGTCCTCCGCGAGCGGGTCCTCGAGCGAGACGATCGGGAACCGATCCAGCAGGTCGGACCAGAACACGATCATGTCGTCCGCGTTCCGGTCGGCGCCCTCGAGGTGGTAGCGGGCGTCCTTGAAGAACTCGGAGGCCGCAGGATCGAGCGTGATCGCCATCTCCGTACCCGGCTCGAGCCCGACCAGATCGATGGCGCGCATCAGGAACCCCAAAGCCTCGTCGGCCGTCGCGACCTCGGGCGCGAACCCGCCCTCATCGCCGACGGCCGTGGACATCCCCGCCTCGTGGAGCAGATCGCGGAGCGCGTGGAAGCACTCGACGCCCCAGCGGAGCGCCTCGAAGAACGACGCGGCGCCGACCGGCATGAGCATGAACTCCTGGAGCTCGAGCCGGTTGTCGGCGTGGGCGCCGCCGTTGATCACGTTCAACATCGGGACCGGCAACACGTGGGCGTTCGGTCCCCCGAGGTACCGGAAGAGCTGCTGACCGGACGACTCGGCCGCCGCCTTGGCTACTGCGAGCGAGACCCCGAGGATCGCGTTCGCGCCGAGCCTGCTCTTGGTGGCCGACCCGTCGAGGTCGATCAGCGTCCGGTCGAGGCCACGCTGATCGAACGCGTCGAGCCCCTGGACCGCCTTCGCGATAGGCCCGTTCACGTTGGCGATCGCGTGCAAGACCCCCTTGCCGTGGTACCGACCCGGCTCGGCGTCGCGCAGCTCCAGCGCCTCGTGCTCGCCGGTGGACGCACCGCTCGGCACGGCCGCCCGGCCGAGCGCACCGTCGTCGAGGACGACATCGACCTCGACGGTGGGGTTCCCTCGGGAATCGAGGATCTCGCGGGCAGAGACGTCCTCGATCAGCGACATGGCTGGCCGATGGTACCGGACGATCCGGTCAGCCCCGGGAGGCTCAGCGGTAGGTCTCGCCGGGCGGCGGTTTCGTGAACTGCCGGAAGGTGCCCACCGGGTCGAACCCGAGCTTGCCGTAGAGCTGCTGCGGCCAATCGGCGTTGTCCGCGATCAGGAACACGAGGTCCGCGACGTCGCGCGCCGCGGTGATCGCGGCCGCGAGGAACGCGCGCGCGACGCCGCGGTTCCGGTACGCCTCCAGCGTGTCGACGCTCTCGATCTGGGCGACGCCGTCGCGCACGTAGAGCTCGCAGCAGCCCACGATCTGGCCGTCGATCGTGGTCGCGAAGAACCGGGCCCCGACCCGCTCGATCAGGACCTTCCGGAAGTCCGCCAGCATCTCCGCGTTCTCGCGCGGGGTGCCGCCGTGGGCGACGAGGTTCGTGTGGACGATGAACGGTCGGACGGTCCCGAAGTCCACCTCGGCGACCTCCAGCGGCGGCGGCTCCCGGTCGGGCTCGCGCCGCAGCGCCAGATACACCAGGCGGTCGGCGTCGTAGCCGAGCTCGACCAACCCGGTGGCGACCCGGGCGCCCTCGGCGTCGTCGTCGAACACGAACTCGCGATGCCGGAGCCTTTCGAGCGCCCGCTCGGCTTCGGCGGCGAGCTCGCTCGCCGTCGCAGGGCCGACCGGGCGCTCGACCCGCAAGAAGTTGCTGTCCCACCGATCGGGGAACCCGTCGTGGTACAGCGCGGTGCCGAAGCGCCACGGCTCGATCCTGCTGCTGGTCGTGTCCTCGATCCAGTGCCGGAACGTCTCGATCCGTCCGAGATCGTCCGCCATGGCAAGTGCTCGACCGGACACCGTCAGCGAGCTTCGCGGAACAGCGCGCGAAGTTCGTCCTCGGGAGCCGTCTCCACATCAACACCGCGCTCGGCGGCGAGGACGACGAACCGCTCGTACCGAGCGGCGAAACCGGCGATCGTCCGTCGGAGCGCCGACTCCGGATCCACCCCGAGCTTCCGCGCCACGGCGACGGTCGCGAACAAGACGTCGCCCACCTCTCCCTCCGCGTCCTCCGGCGACGTCGCCTCCTCGAGCTCGTCTAGCTCCTCGCGAAGCGCGCCGACCGCACCGGCGATGCTCCGCCACTCGAACCCCCAGCCGGCTGCTCGGCGCTGGACCTTCGCTGCACGCGCGAGGGCCGGCAGGGACGCTGGGATCCCCTCGTCCACGCCCTTGCGTCCACCGTCCTCCTCGGCTTTGAGCTTCTCCCAATTGACGAGCACCTCGTCGGACCCCGCGACGTCGACGTCGCCGAACACGTGGGGATGACGGTGGATCAGCTTGCGGATGAGGCCGTCCGCCACGTCATCGATGTCCCACCGGCCCTCGTCGGCCGCGATCTGGGCGTGGAAGGTGACCTGGAGCAGCAGGTCGCCGAGCTCGTCCCGAACGCCGGCGTCGTCGTCGGCATCGATCGCCGCCAGGAGCTCGTGCGTCTCCTCCAACAGGTGGCGCGCGAGCGTCCGATGCGTTTGGTCGCGGTCCCACGGACACCCGTCCGGTTCCCGCAGCCGCGCCTGCACCTTCACCAGATCCAGGAGCCGCGCTCCGCCCCTGGACGACGGGGCCGGACCGGCAGGGACGTGGTCGGCCGGGTCGCCGATCATGACGGCGGGGAGGTGGGCGACCCCGACGCGGCTGGGGCCGTCGCGCTCGGGTCCGTGCTGGTGATCCGCACCACCTGGAGCGTGGTGGGGTCGAAGCGGCCGAAGCTCGGATCCACGTCGATCGCCCCCGCCTGATCCTGCTGCCGGACCCAGTCGCTGAACGCGTTCGCCTCCGCCTGCTTCAGCGCCTGGTCGCGGACCTGGGCGAATGGCGTGATCTGCTTGTCCACCAGGTGGATCACGTGCCATCCGAACTGCGTGTGCAGGGGGCGTGAGATGTCGCCCGGCTTCATCGCGAGCGCGGCATCGGCGAAGGGCTTGACGAACTTGGTCGCGGGCGTCGCGGTCAACGCTCCCGAGTTCTGCGCGGCCGAGGGGTCGATCGACACCCGCTTCGCGAGCTTCAGGAAGTCCGCCCGGGTCGCCCCGGGACGGGTCACCTGCTGGTAGACGGACTCGGCCTCGGCCTTGGTCTTCACCACGATGTGGTCGGCCGTGATCGTGGCGTACTGCTCCGGGTTCTGTTGATACGCCGTCCGTAGCTGCGGCACGTCGACCTTCGCCGTTGCCAGCGCCTTCGCGACCTCGTTCTCGAGCAGCGAGAGCCGCACCAGCTCCGCGAAGTCGTCGTGCGTGACGTTGTTCGTCTGGAGCAGCGCGGCCAGGGTGTCCTTGCCGACCTGGGACTCGAAGCCATCGATCGTCTGTTGGAGGTCGGCGTCGGTGACGCTGATGCCGTTCTTCGACGCGTAGTCCTGCGCCAGCCGGAACTGGATCATCGCGCTGAGCGAGTACCGGTTGCACGCGGCCGCGGCCGTGTCGTCGGCGCCGTCCTTCTGTCCGCACGCGGCGTGCTGCAGCCCGAAGAGGCTCTGGAAGACCCCGGCGGTCACGGCCAGCTCCGCATCGGTGACGCTGGTCCCGGCGACGTGGGCGGCCGCGGGCGCCGCGGCGGCGCCTCCGCAGGCGGTCGCGAGGACGAGCACCGCTGTCCCCAGGACGAGCGGAACGAGACGGCGGGGGGGATGCATCCTCGAAGTCTACGAGGCGGCCGGCGCTGCGGGCTGGGCGACCGCGAGCCCCGGCTCAGACGGCTCGCCGACCGCTTCGCGTAGACGCGCCTCGACCCAACGGACCAGATCGGCACCGAAGATCCGGTCGGGCACCAGGTTCAGCGTGCCCTTCGCCGCATGGTAGGTCGCCCCCGAGATCCGCTCCGAGAGATCGACGAGGAACGAGTCGGCGATGGCGACGGGGGTCAGCCGGACCTGATCGCGGTACGTCGTCACCTCCTCGACGCCGAGACGCGCAGCGGTGAGCCGGAGCGACCCGATCGCGAAGAGAACCTCGACCTGCTCGGGGAGGGCCCCGTACCGGTCGACCGTCTCGTCGCGGATCTCCCCGAGGACCGCATGATCACCCGCGAGCGAGATGCGTCGGTAGAGCTCCAGCCGGAGGGCCTCCTGCGCCACCCAGCCGGGCGGGACGAACGCCTTCACCGGCAGATCGATCCGGAGCTCCTTCTGGCGCTCGATCGGCTTGCCCTGGAGCTCACGGACCGATTCCTGGAGGATCCGCGCGTACGCGTCGAACCCGACCGCCGCGATGTGACCGCTCTGCTCGGCGCCGAGCATGTTCCCGGCGCCGCGGATCTCCAGATCGCGCATCGCGATCTGGGATCCGCTCCCGAGCGCCTGGTGACGAGCGATCGTCGCAAGGCGCTCGTGCGCTTCCTCCGTCATCGCCCGCTGCGCCGGGAAGAAGAAGTAGGCGAACGCGCGCTCCGAGGATCGGCCGACGCGGCCGCGGAGCTGATAGAGCTGGGCGAGCCCGAGCATGTCGGCGCGATCGACGATCAGCGTGTTGGCGTTCGGAACGTCCAGCCCGCTCTCGATGATCGTCGTGCAGACCAGGACGTCCGCGTCGCGGTCCCAGAACCGGATCATCTGTTGCTCCAGCTGATCCTCGTCCATCTGGCCGTGTGCGATCACGATCCGAGCGTCGGGAAGCTCCTGGCGGAGCCAGTTCGCCTGACGGTCGATCGTCGCGACCCGGTTGTGAACCCAGAACACCTGCCCCTCACGGAGCAGCTCGCGGCGGACGGCGCCGAGGGCCAGTCCTTCATCGAGCGAACCCACGTACGTGAGGACGGGCTGACGGTCCTCGGGAGGGGTGTCGATCGTCGAGAGCTGGCGGATCCCGGTCAGGGCCATCTCGAGGGTCCGCGGGATCGGGGTCGCCGTCATGGTCAGCACGTCGACCTGCGCTCGGAGCTGCTTCAGCCGCTCCTTGTGCGAGACGCCGAAGCGCTGCTCCTCGTCGACGATCAACAGGCCGAGATCCTTGAACCGCACGTCCCGCCCCAGGAGCCGGTGCGTGCCGATCACCACGTCGACCTTCCCGGCGGCGGCGCCCTCGATCACCTCGTGCTGAGCGGCTGGGTGCACGAACCGAGACAGCATCTTGACGGTGACCGGGTACGGCGCGAACCGTTCCGAGAACGTCATGAAGTGCTGTTCCGCGAGAAGCGTCGTCGGCACCAGCACAGCGACCTGCGTGCCGTCCATGACGGCCTTGAACGCGGCCCGGACCGCGACCTCGGTCTTGCCGAATCCCACGTCGCCGCACAGCAGCCGATCCATCGGGAACGGGCGCTCCATGTCCTGTTTGACCTCTTCGATCACACGGAGCTGGTCCGGCGTCTCCTCGTACGGGAACGCATCCTCGAGCTCCCGCTGCCACGGCAGGTCCGGGCCGAACGCGCGCCCCGGCACCGACATGCGAACGGTGTAGAGCCGCACCAGTTCGCCGGCCATGTCCCGTACGGCGCGCTTGACCTTGGCCGTGGCGCGGGCCCAATCCGTGCCGCCCATCCGGTGCACGCGCGGAACGTCGCCGCCCAGGTATTTCACGACCATGCCGACCGCATCCGACGGCACGTAGAGCCTGTCGTTCTGCGCGTACTCGAGGATGAGGTAGTCACGCTCGGCGCCGGCGAGTGCCCGGTGGACGATCCCGGCGTACCGGCCGACGCCGTGGATCCGATGCACGGCGAAATCGCCCGGCTCCAGCTCTTCCGCGATCGAGTCCGTCCGCCGCCGGGTGAACCGGGGCGCGGTCCGCGTGTGTCGACGCGACCCGAAGAGGTCCTCCTCGGTTGCGATGGCGAGCTTCGCCGGAGCGAAGACGAACCCATTCGAGAGCGAGGCTTCGACCGTCTCGACGGGCGTCGCACCCACGACCTCGCTCGCGCGCGCCAACGAGCCGTGACCGCGTCCGGTGACGATCGCGCGGTAACCGCGCGCCTGGAGCTCGCCGAGCCGTTGCGCGACCTCGGCCGGGTTGCCCTGCGCCGATCCCCACGAACGGAGTTGAAGGTCGAGCCCTTCGGTGAATTCCGACAGCTGGAGCTGGACGCGGCCGGCGACGGCGTCGCCCAGCTCGCGGAGCGCCCGGGCGGCGGGCCAGGCGAGCGCGTCGGCGAGCGCCTCCGCCTCTTCGTAGGCCGCGGCCGCACGGTCCAGCGTCCGTCGCGCTTGGGTGAGGACGACCCACGATCCCTCGGGCAGGAGCTCGGCGGGCGACGGGAGATGGTCGAACAGGAACGGGGCCGCGGTCTCCATCCCCTCGGGGTGGAGCCCGTCGGCGATCCGCTGCAGGAGGTCCGCGAAGCGATCCGTGTGGTGACGTGCCTGCTCGCCGGCCCGTTCGCGGATGCCGTCGTCCGGGATCAACTCGCGGACCGGACCGACCTCGACGTGGGTCAGCCGCGAGGTCGACAGCTGCGTCGACGCGGCGAACTCGCGGAGCGACTCGATCTCATCGCCCCAGTACTCCAGACGCACCGGACGGCGCGCCACGCCGGGGAAGACGTCGAGCACTCCGCCGCGCACGGCGAACTCGCCTCGGTGCTCCACGACGTCCGCGCGGCGATACCCGAGGTCGACGAGCTGCTCGGCCAGCCGGTCCGGCGGGAGGTCGCGCCCCGCGACGAGCTCGATCGGCGGCACCGTGCCGAGCGTCGGGATGAGGCCCTGCATCGCGGCGAGCGCGGGCGCGACCAGGACGGTCGCGCCGCGGCGCTCGCGGAGGCGCCGGACGGCCGCCGCCCTTCGGGCGGCGACGTCCGGCGCCGGCGAGATGCCCTCGTACGGCAGCGCCTCCCACGCCGGGAGCAGCGCCACGTCGCCGGGGAGGAACGCCTCGAGGTCCTCCACGAGGGCATCGGCCTCGTGGGGACCGGGAGCCACGGCGAGCACGGGAGCGTCCAGCGCCACCGCCAGCCCCGCCACGACGAACGCCTCGCCCGTCTCGGTTCGAGCATGGATCGGCCGGTCCTGCGCCAGCAGGAGACCCTCGAAGGTCTCCGATCCGACGAACAGGTCCAAGGCGTCCCGCAGGCTCACCGACATCCACTCCCGACGTGCACCGAACAACACGAACAGCCCCGGTCGCGTCGCGACGGGGCATCCACACCAATGGTACGGGAGGTCGGCCTTAGGTCGGTCGATGTGCACGGCTACGCCGTCGGAGCGGGACCGTAACGTGTGGGACCTCGGCACGCGCCGCGATCGCTAACGCCGAGCACATCGACCTCCGGTGTCGGCGTAGCCGGGAACACCGGCCGACAACACCGTTACGCTCGACCGATGCGTGCGATGGTGCTCGAGCGGGCCGGGGAGCCGCTGCGGTCGGGGGACGCGACGGATCCCGAACCGTCGGCGGGTCAGGTTCGTATCCGGGTGCTGGTCTGCGGCGTGTGTCGGACCGACGTTCACATCGTGGACGGCGAGCTCGCTGATCCGACCCTCCCGCTGGTGCCGGGCCATCAGATCGTCGGGGTGGTCGAAGCGATCGGTGACCGTGTGGAGGGCGTCGCGATCGGTGATCGGGTCGGCGTCTCCTGGTTGGGATGGGCGTGCGGCGAGTGCCGCTACTGCACGACCGGACGGCAGAACCTGTGCGAGCGCGCGCTGTTCACCGGCTATCAGTTGGACGGCGGCTACGCGGAGACGGCGGTCGCGGACGCTCGAGCGTGCCTCGCGCTCCCGGACGCCTTCCCCGACCTGCAGGCGGCGCCGCTCCTGTGCGCCGGAACGATCGGGTTCCGCGCCCTCAGGATGACGGGTGATGCCACCCGGCTGGGGCTCTACGGCTTCGGCGGCGCGGCACACATCCTCACGCAGGTCGCGATCGCCGAGGGGCGTCGGGTGTTCGCTTTCACGCGTCCCGGGGACACGGCGACGCAGACGTTCGCTCGCGAGCTCGGCGCGACCTGGGCCGGGTCGTCCGTCGAGGCACCGCCGGAAGCGCTCGACGCCGCGATCCTGTTCGCGGCCGCCGGCGAGCTCATTCCGCGCGCCCTGGAGGCGGTCGAAGCGGGCGGTACGGTCGTCTGCGCAGAGATCCACATGAGCGACATCCCGTCGTTCCCGTACGCGCTGCTCTGGAAGGAGCGGGTCCTGCGATCGGTCGCCAACCTCACCTGGGCGGACGGCCGGGAGTTCCTCGCGCTCGCCGCGCGGGTACCGGTCCGGACGCAGGTGACGACCTTCCCGCTTGATCAGGCGAACGAAGCGATCGCCGCGCTCCGCGGCGGAGGGGTGAACGGAGCGATCGCGCTCCAGGTAGCGACCTGATCAGACGGCGTGCAGGCGGTCGCGACCGGGCTCGTCCCGCTGATCGTTCTCGCGGCGACCGTCCGATCTGACCGTGTCCATCTCCAGGTTGCGCACCGACAGCCAGCGCGTGAACTCGACCGCGGAGAGGGGCCGCGAGATGTAGTAGCCCTGCGCCTCATCGCAGCCGAACTCGGCCAGCCGGTCGAACGTCGCCAGGTCCTCGACGCCCTCGGCGACGACGCGCAAGCCCAGGTTCCGGCCGAGGTCCACGGTGGCCCGAACGATCATGAAGTCGTTCGCGTCGACGTGCATCTGCATCACGAAGGAGCGGTCCACCTTGATCTCTTCGATCGGCAGCCGCTTGAGGTACGACAACGAGGAGTACCCGGTCCCGAAGTCGTCGATCGACAGACCGATGCCGACGTCCGACAGTGCGTCGAGCACCTGGGTCGAGCGACCGGAGTCGCCCATCAGGAAGCTCTCGGTCAGCTCCATCCGCAGGAACGCCGGCGGGACGTCCCAGGTACGGAGCTGTCCCGCCACCTGCTCGGCGAGCTCCTGGTCGAGTAGCGATCGGGCCGAGACGTTGATGGAGATCGGGATCCGGATGCCCATGTCCGCCCACTCACGCCACTGCTTGAGGACGGTCTCGATCACGTAATGGGTGAGCGGGCGGAGCAGCACCGTCTTCTCGACGAGCGGGATGAACTCGTCCGGCGGCACCAACCCGAGCGAGGGGTGCTGCCACCGGATCAATGCCTCGGCGCCCGCGGCGCGACCGTCTGCGAGTCGCACCTTGGGCTGGAAGTACAGGACGAACTCCCCGGTCTCGAGCGCGGGGCGGACCTGTCCGATCAGCGTCAACCGCGCCGGGTTGTGCCGGTCCATGTCATCGGCGTAGAGCTCATAGCCGCCGCTCTTCTCTTTCGCCGCGTACATCGCGACATCGGCTCGCCGGAGCAGCGCCTCGGCGTCGTTCGCCTGGCTCGGGAACAACGCGATGCCGATGGAGCCGGAGACGTCCAGCGCGAGCCCCTCCACGCTCACCGGGATCTCGAGCTCCTCGAGGAGCCGATCGGCGATCCGCATCGCGACGTCTTCGGACGGGAGCTCGGGGAGCACGATCCCGAACTCGTCACCCCCGAGCCGGGCCATCAGGTCGTTGTCGCGGAGCACGCTGGAGAGGCGAGGACCGATCTCCTGCAGGAGCAGATCGCCGAAGTGGTGACCGAGGGTGTCGTTGATCTCCTTGAAGTGGTCCAGGTCGATCAGCATCACCGCGAGTTTGCCGTCGACCCGCCTGGAGGCCTCGATCGCGTCGGCGAGCTTGAGCTGGAACAGCATCCGGTTCGGCATCCCCGTGAGCGAGTCGTGCAGCGCCTGGTACTCGTTCTCGGCCTGCTTCTCGGCGAGCTCGTTCGTCGCCTCCTGGAGCGAGTGGGTGCGCTGGAACATCTGCCGCGCGAACGCGAGCGGCGCGGCGAACACCAGGATCGCGAACACCCCGAGGTTGCTGACCGACGTCGCAACCAGCACCGCGAAGAGCGCGAGGGCCATGTACGAGAGCACGAACTCACCGAAGACGCCTTCGTGCATCGCGCGGATCGTCGCGATGATCGGCTTGCCGTGCTGGAAGTGGTGGTAGGTGGCGACGAAGAGCGTGTTGAGGGCGTACCCCACGATCGCCGCCAGCAACGTCGGCAGGATCAGCTTCCAGGCAGGGCCGGGGAGCACGTGCCCCAGATCGGCACCGAGGTTCCTGGTCACCGTGTGGTTGAAGATCGCGGACTCGGCGATCACGCAGACGGCGATCTGCGACCGAACGAACAGCGCCTTGAGCGGCGGGATCTCACCCTTCAACTCACGCGCATCGGTCGCGCCGAGGAACGCGATAGCGGCAGCGGTCGGCGTGGGGAACAGCAGGGCCGCCGAAAGCTCCAGCGGGAAGCTCAGGCTGAACCCCATGGAGACGTTGGTCGGGACCGGAAGGAGGTCCGCGACCATCACCGCGACGGCCCACGCATACATATGCCAATCCGTGAAGAGCTGCGGGTCGGCCCAGACCGACCAGATCAGATAGGCGATCACGGGGACCGACACGAGCAGCTCGTACAGCCGGATCACCGGTCGACGATCGTGCGCACGCCGCAACTGGCGTGTGGACACCCGGGCCGGCGGCTCGCGATGCGCCTCCGCGTCGAGCTCGAGCTGGAGGGCGTCAGACACCTTGCATCTCCGGCGTCGCCGCGGGTTCGGTCTTCGTCCGCCTGCGCATCCCTCCTACGATCACGACGACGACACCCGTGTAGGTGAAGATGTCGCCCACGCTGATGGCTTGCCCGATCGGAGGTGGAAGCGCGATCACATCGCCCAGGAACAGGGCCCTGTCGTCGCCGGTCGCCAGGTGGTGCTTCACGTAGCTATCCGCGTTGTTCGTCAGCTGACCGATCGTGTTCTCCTGTCCCGAGGCGGCCAGCGCCTGGGAGGACACGGGCATCCCGCTGTTCAGACCGATCACCGCGAAGTTGAGCCCGACGCCGACGAGGATCAACCAGAACCCCAGCACATGCCGGTTGACGAACGCGAAGACCGACAACAGTACGAACGAACCGAACAACATCGCCAACGGCCAGTGGCCCGGTGGGTTGATCAGTTGCATCACGAATCCGATGATGGCAAGCGGCGCCCAGCGGATCTGCAGGTTGGCGAGGTTGGACAACCGTCCGCCCGCGAGGTATCCGACGGCGATCGAGATGATGAGGGTGCCGACGATCAGCTTCATGACATCGGTATCGGAGCCAGCATAGGGAACTGGAGGGCGCCGGTCGCCGAGCGACCGGCGCTCGCCCGATCGATCAGACTCAGTACGGTTTCCATCCGGCGCCGACCGCGAGTGCGATCGCGGCCAGGCTCGCGATGGTAAGAGCGATCCTTCGAAGCACCGTTCCTCTCCTTCCGGTCCTTCTCGTGACGAAGCTCAGCCCGTCACGAGGTCAGTTCGGCTTCCAACGCGCCCCGGCTGCGAGCAGCAACGCGGCGAGCGTGGCGCCGGCGAAGAGCACGTACCGCCAGTCGTGCTTGCGCATCTGCCCACCTCTCCTTCTTCCGTTCGGTCCCGCGAGGATGCCCCGTTCGCCCCTACTGCGCCATCGGGCGAGCGGCGGCTGTTCCTATCGGCCATGCCGGCGGGTGGCAACGATCACCTTCCTAGGCCGAACGGCCCACGACGCGAGGCGCCCCCCGGCTTCGCCGGGGGGCGCCTCGCTTCGTCGGTTCACCCGCTCAGTAGGGCTTCCAACCCGCGCCGACCGCCATCGCAACCGCGGCCAAGCTCGCGAGCGCGTACAAGATCTTGCGCATCGTTCCTCTCCTTCCGCGCCCGTCGCCTAGTTCGGCTTCCACCGGGCACCGGCTGCGAGCAGCAGCGTGGCCAACGTGGCACCCGTCAAGAGCAGATGTCGCCAGTTGATCTTCGCTCGCATCCGATCACCTCCTTCCAGTAACGGGTTCAGCATCGACGACCGAACCGTGTCCCCACATCGGGCGTCGGTCGTGTTTCCGACTGCCCCGCTACCCGGGTCTCGGTAGGACCTTCGGAGGGGCTCAGCCGCGGCCCGCGCCGCGGTTGAAGCGGTCCTGCGTCTGCGGGAGCCCGTCGCGGATCAGCGAACGAACTGCCTCCGCCGCCCGGTCCACCCAGATCGCGATGTCCGGTTCGAGGCCCTTGCCGATCGGCTCGAGCACGTAGTCGGCGGGATCCTGTCTGCCGGGAGGCCGGCCGATCCCGACGCGGACCCGGTGATACTCGGGCGTCCGGAGCGCCCGGGTGAGCGACTTCAGCCCGTTGTGCCCGCCGGTGCCGCCGCCGAGCTTCACGTGCAGCTCCCCAGGCGGGATCTCGAGCTCGTCGTGCACGGCGACGATCCGCTCGGGCGGAACGTCGTGCTTCTTCGCCAACCCGGCGTAGGAAGGACCCGACTCGTTCATGTAGCGCGTCGACGTGACGAGCAGCACGCGCTCCTGTCCTTCTCGCAGCTCCGCGAGATCGGCCGGAAGGAACCGGACCTTCTTGAGGCGGACGCCCTCGCCGCGCGAGAGCTCTTCGACGACCATCTTCCCGATGTTGTGGCGGGTCCGGGCGTACCGGTCGCCGGGGTTGCCGAGGCCGGCGACGAGCCAGGCCATCGGGGTGAGCTACTCCCCGCCTTCGCCCTCGCCGGGAGCCTGTTCCGCGGGAGCCTCGCCCTCCGCGACCTCGGCCTCCTCTTCCTCCTCGGGGGGCGCCTCGGGGGCCTCCTCCCCCGGAAGCGTGAGATCGGCCTCGACCCGCAGGGCGGCGGGGGTGATCACCGAGATCACGGGGATGTCGGGGGCGGTGAGGAACGTGACGCCCTCCGGAACCGCGATGTCTCCCACCCGGAGCATGTCGCCGATCTCCATCGCGGAGATGTCGGCGGGGATCGTCTCGGGGACATCGTTCGGCAGGCATTCGATCTCGATCTCGCGGAGGTGGTGCTCGATCACGCCGCCCGCCCTGATCCCCGGTGCCTCCCCGACCTCGTGGACCTCGACGGCGAGCGTGATCCGCTCATCGCGGCGCACCGCGAGGAAGTCGATGTGGACGAAGCGGCCGTGGATGTGGTCGCGCTGGATCTCGCGAGGGATCGCGAGGTGCGTCTGGCCGTTCACCTTCAGGTCGACCAAGGTGGAGCCACCGCCGGCCGTGTGGAACAGGTGCAGCAGATCCTTGCCGGAGATGCTGAGCTTCACCGGCTCCATCCCGTGGCCGTAGAGGATCCCGGGGACGAGACCGCTCGCCCGGAGGCGTCGTGCGGCCCCCTTGCCGGTCTCGTCGCGCAGCTCGGCGGTGAGGGTGGTTTCCATGCTGGTCAGAACCTCGCGAGGTCGTCGGGAACGACACCGATGGTAGCGGACGGTGGCCCGGGTCGCCTCGGCCGCAGCTAGACCTGGTTCGCGCCGCCGAAGATCTCCGAGACGGAGGTGTCCTCGAACACGGCGCGGAGCGCGCTGGCGATCAGCGGAGCGATCGACAGCACGCGGAGCTTCGAGAACTGCTTCTCCTCGGGGATCGGGACCGTGTTGGTCACGATCACCTGGTCGATCGGAGCCTCCTCGAGGTGCTGCCGAGCCTTCCCGGAGAACAGCGCGTGTGTCGCGCCGGTGAAGATGGGCCCGGCCCCCATCGCGGCGAGCGCCTTCACGCCCTCCGTCAGGGTCGCCGCCGTGTCGATCATGTCGTCGACCAGCACGCACGGTCGGCCGTCGACCTCGCCGACCACCGTCATCTCTTCGATCTTGTGCGCCTCGGTCCGCGACCGCCTCTTGTACAGGAACGCGAGGTCCGCGTGGAGGTACTCGCGGAGCTTCTCAGCCGTTTTGATGCGGCCCGCGTCGGGGGCGACGACCACGACGTCGTCGCCGTGCAGCCCGAGGGAGTCCTTCAGGTAGCTCGACAGCAGTGGGAGCGCGGTGAGGTGGTCGAACGGGGCGTCGAAGAATCCCTGGATCTGTCCGCTGTGCAGGTCCACCGACACGCAACGGTTCGCGCCGGCCGTGCAGAGCAGGTCGGCCACGAGCTTGGCGCTGATCGCCTCGCGAGAGACGGCCTTCTTGTCCTGGCGCGAGTAGCCGTAGTACGGCACCACGGCGGTGATCCGCTTGGCGCTCGCGCGCTTCATCGCGTCGATCATGATGAGCTGCTCGACGATCGCCTCGTTCACGGGCTCGTAGTGGGTCTGTACGACGAACACGTCGGCGCCGCGCACCGACTCCTCGGCACGGAAGTAGATCTCGCCCGACGCGAACCGACGGATCTCCCCCTCGCTGACGGGGATACCGAGGTTGTCGGCGATCTCGTGCGCGAGCGTCGGATGGATGGTGCCCGAGTAGAGCATCATCCGCTTCTTGGTCATGATCTCCACGCTCAGCGCCTCCTCGTGCCTCGGCGGTGCTCCGCGTCCTTGCGCTCCCGGTAGCCCGGGACGGTCCGCTGCTCGGTCCGCTCGACGGCGAGCGACCCCGGCGGGACGTCTTTCGTGATCACGGAACCGGCACCGGTCACCGCGTCGCGACCGACCCGAACAGGCGCAACGAGCATGGTATCGGAACCGATCCGGGCTCCGTCCTCGATCACCGTCCGGTGCTTCCCATAGCCGTCGTAGTTGATCGTCACCGTGCCCGCTCCGATGTTCACGTCCTCCCCGAGTTCGGCATCGCCCACGTACGACAGGTGCGGCACCTTCGACCCTCGACCGACCCGGGCGGCCTTCAGATCGACGAAGGCACCCGCTTTCGAACCGTCCGCCATCTCCACGCCCGGACGCATCCGGACGAAGGGCCCCACGTCGACATCCTTGCCGACGGTCGATCCGAGGATCACCGCGAACTGCACCGTGCTGCGGTCGCCGATCGCCGAATCCGCGATCCGGACCGACGGTCCGATCGCACAATCCCGGCCGATCACCGTCGAGCCCTCGAGGAGCACGTTCGGGTAGATCGTGCTATCCCGTCCGATCCGGACGTCGACGTCGATGTAGGTGGCCCCGGGGTCGAGCAGGGTCACCCCGGTGTCCAGGTGCTTCGCGTTGATCCGTCCGCGCACCACGGCGATCACCGCGGCGAGTCCTCCGCGCGAGTTGAGCCCGAGCGTGCCGCCCGTATCGCAGAGGACGGCCTCCACGCGCGCGCCCGACCGCAGGAGGATCGAGACGGCGTCGTTGAGGTAGTACTCGTGCTGCCGGTTGTTCCGACGGACCTTCGGCAGCGCAGCGAACAGCGGGCCGCGGCGGAACGCCATCCAGTTGGTTCCCACCTCGTTGATCCGGCGGATCTCCGTGGGAGCGTCCGTGCCCTCCACGACCTCGATCACGCGGCGGCCGTCGCGGACGATGCGTTGGTACGTCCCGGGATCGCGCAGGTCGGTCGAGGCGATCGTCACGACGGCGTCGACGCGCCGGTGCCGGCGGAGGAGCGCCCGGATGTCGTCGGGCAGCACGGGGTCGAAGTCCCCGTTCGCCACCAAAACGTCGTCCACGCGGCCGACGGCCGACTTCGCAGCGAGCACGGCGTGGCCGGTGCCGAGCTGCCGGGTCTGCTCGACGAACACCGGCTTCGGCATGATCTTCCAGGACGCGACGGCGGCGCGAACGTCGTCCGCGTCGTGCGCGACGACGACGACGATCCGGTCGGGACGGGCCGCGAGCGCCGTCTGCACGACGTGCCAGAGCGCCGGCCTGCCGCACACCGGGTGCAGGACCTTGGGACGGGCGGACTTCAGCCGCTTGCCCTTCCCGGCGGCGAGGATCACCGCGGCGAGCGATCGGGTGGTTGTGGTCGTCGTCGTGGCCAACGAGTGGTCCCTGCGAGGGGTTCACATGGTCGCGGATGCGCGTCGCGGCGGCAACCCGACCGCGGTTCCGGGGGGAGGAATCGAACCTCCATTTCAGGCTCCAAAGGCCCGCGTCTTGCCGTTAGACGACCCCGGAAGGTTCCGCAATCGTACGAGGGGGAGGCGCGGGCGGAGGCGCGGCCGTCACGAACGAGCCCGGGACCGCCGACGCGATCGCGTCGGCGTGCGACGGGTCGCGGGCGAGCGCGGCCACCGTCGGACCGCTGCCGGACATCACCGCGCCGAGCGCGCCGGCGTCGCCGAAGGCGGCGACGGCGCGCGTCACCTCCGGGTGCCGGTCGGCCACCCCCGGCTGCAGGTCATCGAACAGCGCCGAGCCGGCGAGGTCATGGTCCCCGATCTCGAGCGCCGCGATCAGCGAACCGGGATCCGGGCCCGACGAGGGGCGTTCGTCCCACCAGGCGTACGCATCGGGTGCGCGGACGGAGAACGGAAGCGGCCGGACGACCCAATGCGACGTGGGCGCGTGCAGGGACGAGACGTGATCGCCCCGCCCGTGGGCGAACACCGGACCTCCCCTCACCAGCGCGCAGACGTCGGAGCCGACCGTCGCCGCCGCCTCCAGCAGGATCTCCCGGGCGAGCCGCGTCCCGAACAGCTCGTCGAGCGCCAGGATCGTCGCGGCCGCGTCCGCGCTCCCGCCCCCCAGCCCCGCCGCCACCGGGATCCGCTTATCGACGACGATCCGGGCGCGCGGCGCCCGGACCCCGGCGGCACTCGCCCACGCACGCGCCGCGCGCCCCACCAGGGATTCGCCGCCCGCTCGCCGCAGCTCGTCGGCCCGATCTCCGGTCACCTCGATCACGAGGCCGTCGTGCTCCTCGACGGTCACGACGTCGTGAAGCTCGATCGGCAGGATCGCGGTCTGGATCTCGTGGAACCCGTCGGGGCGACGGCCGAGCACCCGGAGGAACACGTTGAGCTTCGCGTGGGCCCGGCGGGTCACGGAGCTCATGCGGGCATCGCCGACGCCACCCGAGCGAAGTCGTCGAGCGAGAGCTCCTCCGGGCGGGCGGACGCGGCGACGCCGCTCGCGGCGAGCGCCGCGTCCGCCGCGGGCGGGTCGAGGCCGAGTCGCCGGAGGGCGTTGCGCATCGTCTTCCGACGCTGCGCGAACGCCTCGTCGAGGACGCGCCACAGGCGGTCCTCGTCGACGTCGACCGCAGGAGCGCTGAGCCGGTCCAGTCGCACGACGACCGACTCGACCTTCGGTCGCGGCCAGAAGACCTCGGGCGGGACCCGCCGGATCGTCGATGCGATCGCGCGGTACGCGACGCGGACGCTGACGGCGCCGTACGCGTCGTCACCCGGATGCGCCACGAGCCGTTCGCCGACCTCGCGCTGCATCATGACGACCGCTCGCATCACCCTCGGTACCCGTGCCAACACGTCCAGCACGAGCGGCGTCGCGATGTTGTACGGGAGGTTCGCGCACAGGATCCACGGAGCTTCCCCCGGCCCGAGGACCGCGTCCCAATCCAACCGCATCGCGTCCGCGCGGACGACGCGCACACGAGGATGGTCCCGGAGCACGTCGGAGAGCGCGGCGACCAACCCGGGGTCGAGCTCGACCGCGACCACGTCGGCCCCGCTCGCGAGTAGCGCCAGCGTCAGCGAACCGAGGCCCGCCCCGATCTCGACGACGCGATCGCGGGGACCGATCCCGGCATCGCGGACGATCGCCCGCGCGATGTTCGGGTCCAGCAGGAAGTGCTGTCCGAGTGACCGGCGCGGAGCGATCCCGTGGGTGTCCGCCAGGGCACGGAGCTCCGCTGCTCCGAGTCCCGCGGCCTTACCAGCTGAGCGCGACGTGGAGGACGCCGTGTCCGAGCGGGGAAAGGGCCCCGAAGGCCTCTGGTGAGAGGTCGATGACGCGTCCCGGCGCGAACGGTCCTCGGTCATCGATCACCACGGTAACGGAGCGGCCGGTGGCGAGGTCCGTGACCCGCACGTGGGTCCCGAACGGTAGCCATGGATGCGCCGCCGTGTAGCCGCTCCACGGGGGGTCGTACCAGGTCGCGTTGCCCTGCTCGGCGATCGCGCCGGTTCCGGGTTCGGTCAGGGTCCCGTGGTCCATGGAGAACGGGGCCGATAACCGCTCTTCGTTCTGCGGCCGGACGAACACGGCGCGGGCGACCACGTCCTTCGACGACACGCGGCCGTCGACGAACGTGAGTCGCACCGTCCGGTCGACGAAGCCGGCAACGCCGGGCTGCAGGAGGAAGGACGTGCCGGGCGTCATGGTGCTCGTGTACTCCGTGTGGACGCGGAACGGCACCACGTGCAGCTGGCGGATCTCGGTCACGTCGACCCGGTCGTACCGGACCGCCATCCCCGATTGAAGGGGGGTACTGGGTGGCGGGGCGACGCGATCGTCAGCGTCGGGTTCGATCCCCATGGCCGAGAGGAGCGCCCCGACCGTGCTCGCGTTCGTTGAGACGTCGTGCACCTTCCCCGACACGACGGCTCGAACGGAGACGGACGGGGTTCCGACGGCTTCCATCGCCGCCGCTTGGCCGAGCGGAGGGGCCGCCTTCCCAAACAGCCCCCCGCTCGGTTGCTCCACCACCCAGACCCCCACACCGTGGGGGCCGACCGCCGCGGCGAACGCGTCCGCCGGCATCCCCGGCGGCTGGCTCACCATGACGGTCATGCCGTCCGCCAGGGCGGTGCCCGGCGGAGGTTGTACCTGCAACCCGACCGACATCGGTACGCCTTCGGACCGCAGAAGATCGCCGACGTTCGATGAGGTCGTCCGCACCGACTGCGGCGTCCCGGCCACGACGAGCGTCACGTCCTTGTGCCATGCGAGCGAGAGCGCGGTGCCCACGAGCAGCGTCCCCGTCGCGAGAACGGCGACCTGAACCGCGCGTTGGATGCGCAGCCGCCTGAGCCGCGAGGGCCGAACCACCCTTCCTCCGATCGCTCGGGGAGGGCCTCTGGGGGAAGCGGCTCGGTGCAAAACACCCGGGCCGGGCGGAAGCCTCCGGTCGCATGAGTGCCCCACACTACCGAACCCTCAACCCTCACTGCAACCTTGAGAGCGAACGGGCGTTCGCCGCTATCGGAGGCCCTGGAAGGCGGCTCTCGCGTTATCCGCGGTCGCCGCCACGAGATCCTCGACGCGCATGCCGCGCACTTCGGCGAGCATCCCGAGCGTGAGGAGCACGTTCTGCGGCGCGTTCGTTCGGCCTCGGAGCTTCTGTGGTGCGAGGAAGGGCGAGTCGGTCTCGACCAAGAGTCGATCCAGCGGCACCGCGGCGGCGGCAGCACGCAGGTGCTCGTTCTTCGGATAGGTCACGTTGCCGGCGAACGACGTCCAGTAGCCGCGCGCTGCGCACTCGCGCGCGAGGGTGGCGTCTCCACTGAAGCAATGGATCACCACGCGCTCCGCCGAACCCTCATCCAAGATCTGCATCGCGTCGGTCCACGCCTCCCGGACATGGACGACGACCGGCTTGCCCGTCTCGTTCGAGAGGGCGATATGGGTGCGGAACACGCGGATCTGATCGTCGCGGGGCGAAAGCATCCGGAACCAGTCCAGACCGCACTCCCCCACGGCGACCACGCGGGGGTCGTGCAGGAGCTCCTCGATCCGGCCCGAGGCAGCCGCGTCGAACCCACGAGCATCATGGGGATGAACCCCTGCGGTCGCGAACACACCCTCGAGTGCATCGGCGATCTCGAGGGATCGGCCGCTCGTTTCGACGTCCACACCGACGCAGATCAGCCGCTCGACGCCCGAGGCCTTCGCGGTCTCGACCGCGACTGCAGGTTCGACCTCCATCAGGAACAGGTGGCAGTGGGTATCCACCGCTCCTGACTGGACCGACAGTTCAGGGTTCTTCTCTCCCATCGGGCGGGGAACTTACCCGGTCTCAACTTCGGGTGAACAGGGGGAGCTTCACGTGAAACGTCGGTGGAAGAAGTCTCACCCGAGACTCCACAGGTGATGGGCGCTCAGTCGGCTTCGACGCGTGGGAAGAGGGCCTCGCCCTTGCTCGTGACGGTCCCGGGCTTGAGGCCTCCCCACGCGACGTCGGTGGGGACCCGCCGGTTGTCCACCGCCCCGCCGAGCCCGAGTTGATCCCACAGTCGCTGGGCGGCGCCGGGCATGATCGGCTGGATCAAGATCGCGAGGATCCGAAGCGTCTCGGCGGAGGCGTAGAGCACCCCGGCCAGCTCGTCGCCGCGAGCCGGATCCTTGGCGAGCTGCCACGGCTCCTTTTCGACCAGGTATTGGTTCGCCCTCGAGACGATGTCCCAGATCGCAGCGAGGCCGCCCGTGAGCCGCACCGCCAACAGGTGCTCGTCATAACGGGCCACCGCCTCGGCGATCACCTCGGGGAGATCCGCCTCCCAACCGCCCTCGGTCGGCTCGGGGATGACCCCGTCGTAGTTCGTGCCGAGCATCGCGAGCACGCGGCTCGCCAGGTTCCCGAGCCCGTTCGCCAGATCGGCGTTGTGACGGTCGACCATGGCCTCGAACGAGAAGCTCCCGTCCTGGCCGAACTGCACCTCGCGCATGAAGAACCAGCGGTAGGAGTCAACGCCGAATCGGTCGATCAGCTCGAACGGATGGGTCCCGGTCGCGTTCGTCTTCGACATCTTCCTGCCGCCGACCGTTAGGAAGCCGTGCGCCCAGACCTGCATCGGCGGCTCGACGTCCGCTGCCATCAACATCGCCGGCCAGTAGATCGCGTGCTGCCGGAGGATGTCCTTCCCGATCGAGTGGATGTTCGCGGGCCACACGCGCGCGAAGCGATCTGGATCTTCCGCGTATCCCGCGGCGGTGATGTAGTTCGTCAGCGCGTCGAACCACACGTAGTTGATGTGGGTTTCGTCCCAAGGCAACCTCACGCCCCAGTCGAAGGTCGTGCGGCTGATCGAGAAATCCTGGAGGCCGCCGCGGATCACCGACAGCACCTCGTTCCGTCGCGTCTCGGGTTCCACCGCCGAGGGGTTCTGCTCGTAGTGCTCGAGCAGACGATCCGTATACGCGGAGAGCCGGAAGAAGTAGTTGTCCTCCCGGAGGAACTCGACCGGGATCTCGTGGATCGGACAGAGCTCACCGGGGAGGAGGTCGGCCTCGCTGTAGTAAAGCTCGCACGAGACGCAGTAGAGCCCCTCGTAGTGACCGAGGTAGATGTCGTCCCTGCCGTTCTCGTAGACGGCGAGGAGGATCTTCCTGACCGCCTCCTCGTGCCGCGGCTCGGTGGTGCGAATGTACACGTCGTAAGCGATGTCGAGCCGCGCCCAGACCTCGCGCCACTTCGGCTCCATGGCGTCGACCCACTCCTGCGGCGTCATCCCGGCCGCTTCGGCGGCTCGCTGGAGCTTCAGCCCGTGCTCGTCCGTGCCGGTGAGGTGGAAGACCTCCTCGCCGCGGAGCCGGTGGTAGCGGGCGATGAAGTCGGTGGCCACGGCGTTGTAGGCGTGCCCGATGTGCGGCACGTCGTTCGGGTAGTAGATCGGCGTCGTGATGTAGAAGACGTCGCGGCCCATGGTGCCGACATGCTACCCGCGACGTTCGCGGCGGTCGTTCGGCAGTTCCTTACGGGTCGGTCACGAGCACGCGATACACGTCGTTGGCGGGGATCCCGTGGCGCTCGGCGACGGCGCGTGCGGCCTCACGCTTCCGCATCCCATCCTCGACGAGGTCGCGGGCCTCGTCGACGACCTGATCGAGAGGCGGCGACGCAGCGGTCCTCTCCCCCTCGAGCACCACGACGACCTCACCCTTGAGCTCGCCTTCGCCGAGCTCGGCGAGGACCTCGGAGATCCGGCCGCGCACGACCTCCTCGTGGAGCTTGGTCAGCTCCCGGCATACCGCGACCCTGCGATCCCCGAAGGCGACCAACATGTCGCGCAGCAGCGCGTGGACGCGGAGCGGTGACTCGAAGAACACGAGGGTCCGTGGATCGTGCTGCAGCGACTGCAGCCGCCGCATCCGCTCGCCCGGCTTCTTCGACGGGAACCCCTCGAACGTGAACCGGTCGGTGGGGAGCCCGCTGACCACGAGGGCAGCGAGGACGGCCGACGGCCCAGGGATCACCCGCACGTCGATCCCCTCCGCGATGCACGCCGTCACCACCCGGTACCCGGGATCGGAGACGAGCGGCATCCCGCCGTCGGAGACGATCGCGACCGATCGCCCCTGCCGGAGATGACGCAGAAGCTCGCCGGTCCGTTCCTTCTCGTTGGCGTCGAAGAGCGAGACCAGGCGGGTCTTGACCCCGAAGCTCTGCAGCAGCCGTCCCGTGCGGCGTGTGTCCTCCGCGGCGACGAAGTCGACCGAGCCGAGCGTTTCCCGCACTCGCGACGACATGTCGCCGAGGTTCCCGATCGGCGTTCCGACCAGATAGAGCGCACCGTCCATCGGTCGATGGTCCCATGCGGTTGAGCATCCGGGCTACGCTCCGAAGGCGTAGCCCGCATCGAGACGGCGACAGCGAGATGGACTGGCGTGAGCGACCACAAGGACTACTCAGGCACACCGCTCTGGCGCAAGCTCGGCGTCACGGAGGGCGCGCGCGTGCTGTGCACGCGCGCGCCCGTTGGGTTCGTCGACGAGCTGCAGCGCCTCGCGCCTCTCCCGGACGGCGTCGAGTTCCTCCGCCGTCCGGGACGCGACGTGGATGTCGCGATCACGTTCGTCACGCGTCGATCCGATCTCGCCGCTCGCTTCCCCGCGCTCGCCCGCTCCCTCACGACGGCCGGACGCCTATGGATCGCGTGGCCGAAGAAGGCCGCGGGCGTCGCCGGCGACCTGGACTTCGATGCGGTTCAACGGATCGGGCTGGACGCGGGTCTCGTCGACAACAAGAGCGCGTCGATCACTGAGGCCTATCAGGGGCTGCAGTTCGTCCGGCGGGTTCGGGATCGGCCCGCCTGACGGGAACCCCGACGTGGCTCGTCGGCGTCCAGCCACGGATGCCCGGGTACGCTGACCCGATGCCTCTCTTGTCGCGGCTGAACCGACCCGTCGTGGCCGTGATCGCTGTGACGGCATTGGCGGGCTTCCTCCGGTTCATCCATCTCCAGCAACCGCCCGCCTTCGTCTTCGACGAGGTCTATTACCCGAAGGCGGCGTGCATCCTCGTCGGGTGGTCGGACCAGGTCTGCCACGTGGACTCCAGCGACGAGAAGTACTGGCGCACCCAGAAGTGGGACGTCGGTTCGTGGGTGCATCCGCCGCTCGGGAAATGGGAGATCGCGCTGGGCATCAAGGCCTTCGGGATGAACTCCTGGGGATGGCGGTTCACCTCTGCGGTCGCCGGGACGCTCGTCGTGCTCTTCACGGCCGTGATCGCCCAGCTGCTCTTCGGCAAGCCGGTGTGGACGTTCGTGGCGGGTCTGTTGATGGCCACCGAGCACCTCAACGTGGTGATGTCCCGGACGGCACTGCTCGACGTGCACCTGGAGCTCTGGGTCGTGGTCGGGTTCCTCTTCCTCTTGTTGGATCGTCGATGGCTCGAGCGACGCCAGCAGGCCGACGACGAGAAGGTCGCGGCGGCGGGCGCACCCACCAGCGAGGGCGCGGTCTGGCCGCCACCGCAGCCTCCCGTCGCCTCGCCCGTCCTGCGGCCCTGGCGGCTCGCGGCGGGGGTCGCCTTCGGCGCCGCGGCGTCCGTGAAGTGGTCGGGTGCGATGGCGTTGTTCGCCGCCGTGATCATCGCGTTCATGTGGGAGACGGCGCGACGCCACCGGGGCGATCGCTCCTGGGCGGGCGCCCTGGGCCGGGCGATCGCACGCGAGTCCCTCGGCATCGTGATCGCGTTCCTGTTCGTCCCCGTCGCCGTGTACATGTTGACCTGGGTCCCGTGGCTCCATCACTTCGGCTGGGACATGGGCATGTGGTGGAAGAACCAGGTCGACTCGGCGCGGTTCCACCGGAGCGGGATCGATTGGACGGCGCTCGACCCCAAGACCGGGGTGTACACCCCGACGCACCCGTACTACGCGCGAGCGTGGAAGTGGATCCCCGATCTGCGGCCGACGTCGTTCTTCGTCCAGAACGGCCAGAACAACCTGGACATCGAGCAGGTGCTCGCGATCGGGAACCCGATCATCTTCTGGGCCACCGTCATCGTGATCCCGTGGGTCTGCGTGATGTGGTACCGGCTCCGCGATTGGCGGGCGGGCTTCATCGTCGTCGCCTTCGCCGGTCAGTACCTGCCGTGGTTCCTGGTGACCCGTCCGACCTTCTTCTTCTACGTGTTGCCGCTCACCCCGTTCATGGTGCTCGGCATCACCTACGTCTGCCGGCAAGCGTCCGATGCCACGATCGTGGTCCGGGACCGCGAGACGCGTGACGTCGCGATCAACCCCGAGACCGGTGGCCCGGCGATCTCGACCGCGTTCGTCTACCGACCGTTCGTCGTCGCCTACGTGATCGCGGCCGTCGCGGTCTTCATCTGGTTCTGGCCGGTGCTGACCGCGGGTCGCATCAGCATGCTGCATTGGCGCACGATCGTGTGGTTCAACGCGTGGATCTGAGCGTACCCTTCGCGCCACGATGACCCGCCGAGAGCTCGTTGCGATCCCGATGGCCGACGGTGTCAAGCTGTCGGCCACGCTCTTCTTCCCCGACGGGGACGGTCCGTGGCCGGCCGTGATGGAGGCGCTCCCGTACCGCAAGGACGATCTCACGTCGATCTACCGGCCGGGATACGCGGAGCTGGCCGACGCCGGCTACGTCGTCTGCTGGCTGGACGTCCGCGGCACGGGATCCTCGGGCGGGCTCGCGACCGACGAGTACACCGAGGCGGAGCGTCGCGACCTGGTCGGCGCGGTTGAGTGGCTCGCGACCCGCGACTGGTCGGTCGGTACCGTGGGGATGTTCGGCACCAGTTACGGAGGGTTCACCTCGTTGCAGGTCGCGCTCGACCGCCCGCCGGCGCTCAAGGCCATCGTTCCGATCTTCGCGAGCGACGACCGATACGCCGACGACGTGCATCACTTCGGCGGCGTGCTCAAGCAGCTCGATCTCGTCGACTACCCGACGTACATGACCGCGATGAACGCCCTCCCGCCTGTCCCGCAGATCTGGGGTGAGGGATGGCGCGAGGAGTGGGATCGCCGCGTCGATCACCTGGAGCCGTGGGTGCTGCCCTGGATCGAGCACCAGCGACGCGACGCGTACTGGCGCTGGGGTTCCGCCCGCGAATCGATCGAGGACATCGACGCGGCCACGATGATCGTTGGCGGATGGGCCGATGGATACACGAACATCGCCTTCCGGTCGTTCCCCCGGTTCCGCGCCCCGATCCGCCTCCTGATCGGCCCATGGGCGCATGCCGCGACGGAGACGTCGGTGCCGGGGCCGAACATCCGCCTGACCCCCGAACTGGTGCGCTGGTTCGACCGATGGCTGAAGGGGATCGACAACGGTGTCGACCGCGAGCCGCCGATCGTCCTGTTCGCGCAGCGATCCACCTTGCCGGACCCGCTCCGACGCGAGGTGCGAGGGACGTGGCGCTCAGAGCCAGGGTGGCCGCCGGCGCGCTCGATCCGCACGGAGCTCGCGCTCGCGAAAGCGGATGCGGGCGGTCTCGCCTCCGCGGACGGTCCCGACGAGCTGGCGATCCGCGGCGACGTCGGCGCGACCGCGTGGATCTCGTGTGCGGGGGTGATGCCGTGGGTCCAGTCGGACGATCAGCGCTCGGACGAGGAACGATCGCTCACCTACACCTGGGAGCCGTTGGAGACGGAGCTCGAGATCCTCGGGCATCCTCGGCTCCAGCTCCGGATCGCCTCCAGCGTTCCTGTCGCCTACCTCTCGGCGAAGGTCTGCGACGTCTTCCCGGACGGAAGCTCATCGCTCGTGGTGCGGGGACTCCTGAACCTCACCCACCGCGACGGCGCCGAGCACCCCGCACCGCTGACGCCGGGCGCGACCGAGGAGATCGAGCTCGAGCTCGAGGCGTGTTCGTGGACCTTCGAGGAAGGACATCGGATCCGGCTCGACCTCGCCACTGCGGACTGGCCGAACGCGTGGTCACCACCCGAGCCCGGCGTGCTGTCGATCGAGCGCGACGCCAGCGTGCTCCACCTCCCGGTATTGGAGGGAGCGGCTCCCATCGCCGAGGCTCCTGCGCTCGTTCCGTCGAACGCGCCGCAGCGCGATCCCAAGGAGCAAGGCGAAGGCGCGTGGTGGCGCCGCGAGATCAAGGAGGGAGAGGGGGAGCTCCGCGCGGAGACCGGCTACGGAGGGGACTACCCCGCCCGTGAACAGGCGCCGCCGTTCCGGGAGCGATACGAGGGCGTGGTGGGCGTCTCGACCGCAGATCCCGGTCGCGCGTTCGCCGACGGCCAGGCCGAGTTCGAGATCCGGTACCCGGAGGCGACCGTTCGTTCCTTCACCCGCCTGCGCGTCGACTCCGACCGCGATGCCTATCGGCTCGTGATCGAGCTCAACGTGGAGGAAGACGGTCACGAACGCCGTCGCCGCCGGTGGGAGCGCACGATCCCGCGGGACTTGCAATGAGCGCGGAGCCTCCGAGAAACACGGAACCCCGGCGCGATGGCCGGGGCCGGTCTTGATGAGGTACCTCGCCCAGAAGGATACCGCAGATCCGCTCAGAAGCCCGGGAGATGGTGCCGGAACAGGAGATACCCGGCGCCCGCGGCGAAGTCCAGCAGGAGATGGGCGATCACGAACGGCCACGTCCGGCGCCACCGAAGGAAGAGCAACCCGAACAGCAGCCCCATGAGGAGGTTGCCCGCGAACCCGCCCCACCCTTGGTAGAGGTGGTAACCGCCGCGGAGGATCGCGCTCCCGATCACGGCCGCGATAGGGGTCCAGCCGACCTGTTGGAGCCGCGTCACCAGGTACCCGAGGACGATCACCTCTTCGAGCACGGCGGCTCCGGTCGCATCCATCACCAAAGCCGGCCAGGTCCACCAGTGTCCGGGCGGCGGTGCGGGGATCACGAACCGATTGACGCCGAGTCGGACGGCCGCCAGGTAGATGCCGAGGCCGCCCAGACCGACCACCGCGAACAGCGCGACCCCGCGGATCAGGTCCTGCCGCGGCCTGTCCCACGTGAGGCCGATCACCCCGACCCCTTCGCCGTCGCGACGAACGAGATGGACGACCACGAGGGCCGGAGCCAACCCGAAGACGAACCCGAGGAGCTGGTTGGCGAACAGTGGGTCGGGGTTGGCCGCCGCGACCGTCACCCCTTTCACCGGGGCGGTAAGGAGCGAGACGATGGCGTACGCGGCGCTCGCGAGGAGGGAGATCGCGAGGACCGCCACGATCTCTTCGTAGAGGGTCCGGCGTGCCGCGGGCGCCGGCGGCGTCGGGGCGAGCTCCATCCCGGCAAGCGTAGTGGCCATCAGGTACGGGTTCGCCCGCGCACCGGATAGGGTTCGCGACGAGCCATGGCACGCGAACGCGCGGACCTCGTGGTCGTCGGCGCCGGCACGATCGGCGGGTGGGCGTCGGTGTTCGCGCGGGAGGCCGGGCTGCGCGACGTGGTGGTGCTCGAGCGTGAGCAAGCGGGCTCGGGCGCATCCGGCCGCGCGGCCGGGATGGTGCGGGCTCAGGGGGGGACACCCGACACGGTCCGTCTGGGCTCGTGGTCGATCGGCTTCTACCGAAGTCAGCGAGATCGGTACGACACCGACTCCGGGTTCAAGCAACGTGGGTACGTGATCCTCGCGACCACCCTTCGCGGTGAGCGCGCTGCTCGCGATCGCATCGCGATGCAGCGCGCGGTCGGGCTGGACGCGCGCTGGGTCGACGCCGACGAGGTCCGCCGCCTGATCCCCGCGATGGCCGGGGACGGCTATCGCGGGGGTTCCTTCGTCGCGACCGACGGCTGGGTCGACCCGCCGCGGAACGTTCGGGCGTACTCGCTCGCGATGCAGCACGCCGGGGTCTCGTTGCGCGAAGGCGTCGGGTTCGTGGGGATCCGGACGCGCGCCGGGCGCCCGGGGCATCGCGAGGTCACGGCGGTCGCGACGACCGCCGGGACGATCGCGACGCCCCGCGTCCTGCTCACCGGTGGCCCGGCGCTCCAGGCCGTGGCGGCGGCGGCCGGCGCACGCGCCTGGGTCGGCTACGTCCGCCATCAGGTCGCCGTGACGGAGCGCTCCGACGACCTGCACGCCGACACCACGGCGATGGCGTTCGACCTGGACGCCGGCCTCTATTGGCGGCCCGAGGAGGGCGGGCTCCTGTTCGGGATGTCGAACCCGAAGGAGCCGCCCGGCCCCGGGCGTTCGATCGACTGGCCGTACCTGCGCTCGATGCAACGTCGCCTGCACCGGTTCGTTCCGGCGACGCGGGGCCTGGGACTCAAGAAGGCTTGGGCGGCGACGATCGAGTACACGCCCGACCATCTCCCGATCATCGGCCCCCTCGTCCTCGGCGATGGGACCGAGGTCGACGGCGCATCGATCGCCTCCGCGTGTGGGCACGGCATGATGTGGGGGCCCGCCGTTTCTCGGATCGCGATCGACCTGGCGCTTGGGGGCGTGACCGAGGTGGTCGAGCGGCCCTCGGATCTGCGGATGGACCGGTTCGACGCGGACGGGAGGTCGGCGCTCGTCGACCCGATCGCGCTGCCCTTCCCCGTGCAGGTCGACGAGGACTGAGGGTCCGTCACCAATCGTCGCCGCTCCGCAGATCGCAGACGAGCGTCGCATCGAGGTCCGGAGCCGGGACCCGCGGGGTCGGTAGCACGAGAACGGCACCGTGCTCGAACACCGTCGGAACGTCTCCGTCGGCGGTCCGCACACCAAGCGGCCCGCGCCAGAGCAGCCAGCCGAGTCGCTCGTAGAACCTGCGTCTGCCGGTCGAGAGCCCGCCGAGCTCGTAGTCCTCCTGGACGATCGCGTCGAGCGCCTCCACCACCGCGCTCCCATGGCCGTGACCCTGGTGCGCCGGTCGCGTCGCGACCGCCTCGAGGTACCCCACGCGGAACGGCGCGCCGTCGAGCCACAGGGTGCGTTCGACGACCGCCCCATGCGCCACCAGCTCGCCGTCCACCCGGCGCAGGGCGTGCAGACCGCCGAACGTGTGGTCCCAGTCTTCCTTGGAGAACCCCCCGACCCAGATCGAGTCGAACAACTCCCTCATCTGTGCGCGTTCGTCTTCCCTGAGCCCGTCGCTCGGGACGACGCGCTGCTCGATCACCGAGGCTAGAGCTGCAAGATGGGACAGGTCAGCGTTCGCGTGATGCCATCGAGCTCCTGCATCGGCATCACGGTCCCCTTCGCCAACAGGTCCAGGTCCTGCGCCTCGGCGCGCGCGACGATGTCGTACGGACCCGTGACCGGATCGACGGAGACGATCCCGTCGATCCCTCGAACCATCTCGGTCACGTGCCCGGCCTTGCCCACTTCCGTCTGGATCAAGATGTAGGCGCTAACCATCGGTTCCCCTTTTCCCCAGGTGGGCTGCCCATCGTGGGAGGGGCCGCGGGTCTTCCGCAAATCGGCAGGTCGGAGCCACGTCAGTGTGCCGCGTCAGGCTCGCTGAGGGCGGGCGTGGCCGGCGCGAACCACGCGACGAGCGCCGCGCCGAGGATCGGCCCGATCCCGAAGACACCATCTGTCCTACGGCGTTCCCCGTCGAAAAGAGCGAGCGCGGAAGGAGCCTCCCGACGATCACCACCGCCGTCGTGAACAGGAGGCTGAAGCCGATGCCCTCGAACACGGCGAGCATCGACAGGACGGTCGGATCCGACACCGAACCCCACAGCAGGAAGGTCAGGCCGGACACGATGCAACCGGCCATGTAGACGACGGTCAGATACACGCCCTGCACCGCGCTCGCGTCTCGAACCCGCGGTCGGTACATCGCGTCAGCCTAGACTTCGCGCCATGGCGAAGATCGCGATCATCGGCGCCGGCAGCGTGGAGTTCACTCGCAACATCCTGACGGACCTCTGCTCGTATCCAGAACTCGCCGGCACGCTCGAGTTCGCGTTGCATGACATCGACGAAGAACGGCTCGGGTACGCCGAGCGCGCGGCGAACCAGGTCGTCGCTCGGCTGGATGCCGGCCACGTCGTTTCGGCACACCCGGACCGCACGACCGCCTTCGACGAGGCCGACTACCTGATCAACGAGATCCAGGTCGGTGGGTACGAGGCGACCCTGCGCGACTTCGAGATCCCGAAGCGCTACGGGCTGCGGCAGACGATCGCCGACACCATCGGGATCGGGGGGATCATGCGCGGTCTCCGCACGATCCCGGTGATGATCCAGATGGCAGAGGAGATGGTGGAGCGCTGTCCGAAAGGCCTGCTGCTGAACTACACCAACCCGATGGCGATGGTCCCCTGGGGGATCTGGGCAGGATCCCGATGGCCTGCCGCGCAGACGATCGGGGTCTGTCACAGCGTGCGCGACACCCACGCGTTCCTCGCGTCGCTGGTCGGCGTCCCCGAGGACCGCATCGCGTTCCGGACGGCCGGCTTCAACCATCAGTGCTTCGTCTACGGGTTCCGCGAGCGGACGACGGACGAGGATCTGTATCCGCGGCTCCGCGACATCGTGGATGCCGACCCCGAGGGCCTCGGTCGGCGTGTGCGCGTCGAGCTCTTCAAGCGGTTCGGATACTTCCCCACGGAGAGCTCGGAGCACAGCGCCGAGTACGTCCCGTGGTTCCTGCCGCATGACGATCAGATCCAACGGTTCCGGATCCCGGTGGACGATTACCTCCGCCGGAGCAAGGACAACCTGAAGGAATGGGACGCGCTGAAGACATCGCTCGACACCGGCGCTGCGATCGAGCTCGAGCGGAACGACGAGCTCGCGTCGCGCTTCGTGTGGGCGATCGAGACCGGAACGGCGACCGAGCTCTACGGCAACGTCCGGAACGAGGGACTCATCGACGGGCTCCCGGAGGATGCATGCGTCGAGGTGCCGGTCACCGTGGATCGGAGCGGCGTGCGACCGACGCGGGTCGGTGCCCTCCCGTCCCAGTGCCTGGCGCTCAACCGCACGTTCCTGAACGTGGCGGAGCTCACGGTCCGGGCCGTCGTGGAGGGCTCGCGCCAGCTGGTCTATCGGGCCGCGATGCTCGACCCGAACACGGGCGCGACGCTCACCACGAGCGAGATCGTCGCGATGGTCGACGACCTGATCGCTGCCCACGGCGAGCTGATCCCCGCCGCGATCGGGGAGCCCTCCGCCGGCGCTGGCCGGTGAACGGCGTTCCGCAACGCGGAACGCATCGGATAGCATCGGCGGATGGGCAGTCCCGACGCGCCGGCCGTCGAGAGCGTCGATCGCGCGATCCGGATGTTGGAAGTCCTCGGCCGGCATGGTTCGGGGGCATCCCTGGACGAACTGGCGACCTCGCTGTCACTGCCGAAGAGCTCGCTCCATCGAACGCTCGCCGCGCTCCGTGAGCGGGGCTTCGCGACGCAGCGCGAGGACGGCCGGTACCTGTTGGGTCCGGAGCTGCTGCGGATCGCGTTCGACTTCTACGACCGGCTGGACGTTCGCGTGCTGCTCCGGCCCACGTTGGAGCGACTGCGCGGCGAGCTGAACGAGACGATCCACCTCGGCGTGCTCGACGGCGCCGACGTCGTGTACGTCGACAAACTCGAACCCACGCAGCCGATCGCGCTGAGCTCGAAGGTCGGCGGGCGGAACCCGGCGCACTGCACCGCGGTCGGAAAGGCGCTGCTCGCGTGGACGTATCCGACGACCGAGCGACTCCTGACGTGGGCGGCGGAACATGCCCCGCTCGCCCGTCCGACCGAACGAACGATCGATCGGCCGGACGCGCTGGCTCGCGAGATGGCGCGGATCCGGGCCGACGGATTCGCGAAGGACATGGAGGAATCGGAGGCGGGTGTGCGGTGCGTTGCGGCGCCGGTGTTCTTCGGCGCGGACGGTCCGGTCGCGGCCATCTCGATCTCCGCGCCGAAGGGTCGGCTCCCCGCGACAATGATGCGGCAGGTCGTCCGCTCCTTGCTCCGCGAGATCGCCGCAACCCCGAGCGCTTCTCAGACCGCCGGCTGACGTGCTGCTTCCCCGGTTGACCGGGCGGCATCGGTTCCGTGAAGATACGCGAGGAACGAGCACCGCAGAACAGCGTTCCGTCTGACGGAACGCTTAGGACGGGAGGCGCGTGGACCCGAACGCCGAGATCAGGACCGACGGGGCGCCCCGCGGGACCGGCGCCTACTCGCAGGCCGTCCGGGCCGGCGACTTCGTCTTCATCTCCGGGCAAGGGCCGTTGGATCCGGGAACGCTCGAGGTCCGGGGCGACACGATCGAGGAGCAGACCGAGCACACGCTCCGCAACCTGGCGGCGGTCGCCACGGCCGCCGGAGGGAGCCTGGCCGATGTGGTCAAGGTCTCGGCGTTCCTGTCGTCGATCGATCTGTTCCCGGCGTTCAACGCCACGTACGAGCGCATCTTCGCGACCGAACCCCGGCCCGCGCGCACCACGACGGGCGCGGAGCTTCGCGACATCCTCGTCGAGATCGACGCTGTCCTCTATCTCCCGAACGCGCTGCCGAACGGGTGAGCATGGACCTCGACGACCTGGATACGCCGTCACTCGTGATCGACCTCGACGCGCTCGAGCGCAACATCGGCGAGATGGCGGCCGTTGCCCGGGGGGCGGGCGTCCGGCTGCGGCCGCACACGAAGACCCACAAGTCCTCCGAGATCGCCCGGATGCAGGTGGACGCCGGAGCGACCGGCATCACGGTCGCGAAGCTGGGCGAGGCCGAGGTCATGGCCGACGCCGGGCTCGACGACCTCCTGATCGCGTTCCCCCTGGTGGGTGCGCGGAAGCTGGAGCGACTCGGGGAGCTGCTCGAGCGCGCACAGGTGCGCGTGAGCCTCGATGCCGTTGAGGTCGCCGAGGGCGTCGGGCACGTGGGCAAGGAGCTCGGGCGCGACGTCCCGGTGCTCGTCGAGGTGGACACGGGGTTGCACCGGATGGGCCGCGATGCGGGCGATCCGTCGGCGCGACTGGCGCTGGACATCGCGGGCGTCCCCGGCGTCGAGGTGGTGGGGCTGCTGACCCACGCGGGTCACGCGTACCGCGCGGGCGACCCGGACGAGCTCCGGACGATCGCGACGCAGGAAGCCATGGACACGCTCGACACGGCCGAGCGATGTGAACGCGAGGGCCTCCCCATCCGAGAGATCAGCGTCGGATCCACGCCGACCGCTCGGGTGGTGGCGACGATCGACGGCGTCACCGAGATCCGCCCCGGCACGTACGTCTTCAACGACGTGCAACAGATGCGGCTCGGGATCGCGACCGAGGAGACGTGCGCGGCGCGCGTCCTGGCGACCGTCGTCGCACGCCCGACCGCGGAACGGTTCCTGATCGACGGCGGGACGAAGTCGTTCTCGTCGGACGGCGGCGACGGCCCGCCGTTCCCCGGGCGGGGTGTCGTCGCCGGCCGGCCGGACCTGCTGCTGGACTTCATGAACGAGGAGCACGGCGTCGGCCACCTGGTGGGCGACGCCGAGCTCCGGATCGGCGAGCGCCTCGAGGTGATCCCGCTGCACGTCTGCTCCACGGTCAACCTCTTCGACGTGGCGTTCGGACTTCGCGACCGGGTCGTGGAGCGCGAGATCGCGATCGCCGCACGGGGCAAGGTGCAGTGATGCGCGGCCTGGGCGGCAAAGGCGTCTTGATCGTCGGGGGCACGAGCGGTATCGGGCTCGCGACCGCGCGGCGGTTCCTCGAGGAGGGGTCGCGCGTCTTCGTGGCGGGCAACGACGAGGCTGAACTGAAGGAGACCCGAGCCACCCTGGCCGAGCTGGGGCCGATCGACGGACTCGTCGGCGACGTGAGCGTCGAAGACGACGTGGAGGCGATCGTCGGCGGAGCGACCGTCTTCCTGTCGCGGATCGACGTGCTGATCAACAACGCCGGCGCCGCGCACAAGGCGCCGTTCCTCGAGACCCGCACGGAGGCGTGGGACCGGACGATCGCGGTCAACCTCCGCGGGATGTTCCTCGCCGCCCGCGCCGTCGGCCGCCTGATGGCGGCCGACGGCGCGGGCGGCGCGATCGTGAACATGGCGTCCACGAACGCACTCGGCGGCGAGGAGCTCTACACCGCCTACAACGCCTCGAAAGGCGGCGTCCTCCAGCTCACCCGAACGATGGCGGTCGAGCTCGGGTCCCTGGGCATCCGGGTGAATTGCCTCTGCCCGGGCTTCATCGACACCCCGCTCAACCGGGGGCTCGAGGACGAAGCGTGGATCCAGACCTACGAGCGGGAGCACATCCCACTCGGGCGTCGCGGCCGCGCCGAGGAGGTCGCGGCCGCGTACGCCTTCCTCGCCTCGGAGGAAGCGTCGTTCATCCACGGTGCCGCCCTGGTGATCGATGGCGGACAGACGGCGGTGATGTGACGTGGCGACGCCGCTCGACGAGCTCCGAGAACTCCCGACCGGCTCGGGCCGCGTGGCCGTGACGTGGCTCGGCCAGGCGGGCTTCGCCCTCCGTTCGCGAGAGACGACCGTCCTGATCGATCCGTTCCTGTCGCCGCACGAGGGTCGTCGGTACGAGTCGGCGCTGCCGGCCGCCGCGGCAACGGGCGTCGACCTCGTCTTCTGCTCGCACGAGCATCTCGATCATCTCGATGCGACGAGCGCGCCCGCGATCGCGTCGGCGTCGCCGGGCGCGACGTTCATCGTGCCCGCACCCATCGCCGAGATGGTCACCGAGGCCGGGATCGCGAAGGAACGCGTGCTCGGGGTCCAACCCGGGGAGACCCATGAGCTCGACGGGATCATCGTTCGCCCCGTCCCGGCCCGTCACGGGGTCACGATGGCCGATGCGTACGGCTTCGGTGAGGAGCTCTCCGGTGGGCTGATCCGGTTCGTCGGGTTCGTGCTCGAGATGGACGGCGTCCGGATCTACCACGCCGGGGACACGATCCACTACGAGGGGATGGAGGCCACGATCGGGGCGCTCCGACCGCACGTCGCCCTCTTGCCGGTCAACGGTCGTCACGCCGAACGGGAGGCCCGAGGGATCGTCGGCAACCTCAACGAACGCGAGGCCGCGTGGCTGGCGGCGACGATCGGCTCGGAGACGCTCATCCCGATGCACTACGACCTGTTCACGAGGAACCTTGGCTCGGCGGCCGAGGTCGTGGAAGCCGCGGAGGAGGAGGACCGGGCCGTCACGGTCCTCGTGCCTCCGCGGGAGACCCCGTTCGTCGTGGTCGCGGGGAGGGAACGATGAAGGCGCTCGTCTATCTCGGGCCACGCCGGATGGAGCTGCAAGAGGTTCCGGAACCCGTCGCGGGGCCGGGCGACGTGGTGATCGACTCGGTCGTGTCCGCCATCTGCGGGTCGGATCTCCACGGGTTCCGGGAGGCCAGCCCGCGGCGGATCCCTCCCCTCGTGATGGGTCACGAGACGGTCGGACGGATCGGAGCGGTCGGGACCGGTGTCGATCCGGAGCGGCTGGGCCAACGTGTCGTGCTGAAGCCGATCCTGTCTTGCGGCGCGTGCGAGGCGTGTCGCGCCGGCGACATCAACCGCTGCCGCGACGGCCGATTGGTCGGTCGCGACCTGGCCGGCGGCTTCGCGGAGCGGTTCGCGGTCCCGGCGACGGCGGCGGTCCCCGTCCCCAGCGAGCTCTCCGATGAGGTCGCGGTGCTCACGGAGCCGCTCGCGAACGCGGAGCACGTCACCGAGCGGGCCGTGCGTGAGGGCGACGTGGTGTTCGTGATCGGCTCGGGACCGATCGGCGCCCTCATGGTTCGCGCGGCGTTCCTCCATCGCGCGCGCCAGGTCATCGTCACGGACACGAACCCCGAACGGCTGGCGTTCGCCGTCGCGCAGGGAGCAGAGGGCGTCCCCAGCGACGATGCGCTCGAGGCGGTCACGGCCACGACGGACGGGTGGGGCGCCGACGTGGTGATCGATGCGGCCGGCTTCGAAACCACGTGGGCGCTCGGTCTGCAGGCGATCCGCCCGGGCGGACACATCTTCGAGATCGGCCTCGGCGCACCCCGGGGGATGGTCGATTTCTTCACCGTGCTGGGGAAGGAGGCGACGATCACCGGGTCGTACGCGTGGAGCGACCAGGACTTCGCCCGATCGCTCGAGCTCCTCGCCGGCGGCGCGCTGACCCCGGACGGATGGCTCACGCGCGTCCCGCTCGCCGACGGGCAAGAGGCGTTCGAGGATCTGGCCGATCGCGGGCAGCCCTTCAAAGTGCTCCTGGAGCTGGGATGAAGCTGCTCTCCTACGACGGCGGGTTCGGACGGGTCGAGGACGGCGCGGTCGTGCCGATGGGCGATGACCTCGTTCGCTTCCTCGCGACCGGCATAGAGCAGACCAGCGCCACGGTTCCGCTCGCCTCCGTGCGTCTCCGGGCGCCCGTCCCACGACCCGGCAAGGTGATCTGCGTCGGTCTGAACTACCGGGATCACGCCGAGGAGTCCGGGCAGCCGATCCCGGACGAGCCGGTGTTGTTCGCCAAGTTCGCGAACAGCGTGACGGGTCCGGGCGAGACGATCGTCGTCCCGCCGGCCGTCGAACAGCCCGACTACGAGGCCGAGCTCGGCGTCGTCATCGGACGTGAGGCTCACCGGGTAGACGAACGGACGGCCCTCGAACACGTCGCCGGCTACACGTGCGTGAACGACGTCTCGGCCCGCGACCTGCAGTTCCGATCGTCTCAGTGGCTGCTCGGCAAGGCGATCGACGGGTTCCTGCCGATGGGACCGTGGCTCGTCACCCGCGACGAGATCCACGATCCACAAGCGCTCCGGATCCGGTGCCAGGTCGACGGCGAGACCCTGCAGGACTCCTCCACGGCCCAGATGATCTTCGGCGTCGCGGAGTTGATCGCGTTCGTGACCCGGACGATCAGCCTCGAACCGGGCGACGTCATCGCGACCGGAACCCCGCCCGGGGTAGGGATGGCCAGGACGCCGCCCCGCTGGCTCCGCGACGGAGACGAGGTGACGGTGGACATCGAGCGCGTCGGTGCGCTCACGAACGCGGTACGGATGGATGCTCCGATGGGAGGTACAGGATGAAACGGCTGTGGCTCGTCGTGCCCTTGGCGCTCGTGGTGATCGCGAGCGCGTGCAGTTCCAGCAGCAGCACCGCCACGTCGAGCGGCTCCGTCACGGGGCAGGTCACGCTCACGATGTGGATGGGCTACACCCCGCCGCCGCCCGTGGATCAATCGCAGGAGTACCTGTCGATCCAGGACATGGTGACCCGGTTCGAGGCGGCGCACCCGAACATCCACATCGACATCCAGTACGTCAACAGCGACAACGCGCTCCAGAAGGCGACCGTGGCGTTACAGGGCGGCAAGCAGCCGGATATCTCCTACCAGTACGGGACGAACATGCCGCAGCTCGCCACGGCGCCGAAGCTCGTCGATCTGACGCAGCGCGTCCAGGATCCTTCGTTCGATTGGAACGACTTCTTCGAGGGTGAGCGTGCGGTCGCGACCGTCGACGGCCGCGTCCTGGGGATCCCGGCCCTCGTGGACAACCTGGCGATCGTCTACAACAAGGACCTCTTCGCGAAGGCGGGCGTCCCGACGCCGACGCCGGACTGGACCTGGGACGACCTGCGTGCCGCCGCGAAGGCGACGACCGACCCCGCGAACAAGGTGTTCGGACTGGTGTTCCCCGCCGACGCGAGCGAGACGATGGTGTGGCAGTTCGAGGCGATGCTCTGGGAGGCGGGCGGCGACATCCTGAACGCGGACAACACCCAGGCCGCGTTTAACTCTCCGGCGGGAGTCCGAGCCGCGACGATGCTCCAGCAGATGCACCAGGATGGATCGCTCTACCTCGACTTCCACCCCGACTCGGGCCAGTACACCAACCTCTTCAACTCGGGCAAGATCGGCATGTTGATCACGGGTCCCTGGGACCTCTCCGCGTTCCCCAACGTGAACTACGGCGTGGTGCAGATGCCGTCGTTCGATCCCGGCGGAAGCCACATCACGATCGCCGGGCCGGACAACTGGGTGATCTTCGACAACGGCCCCGACCGCGTGGAGGCCTCGTGGGAGTTCCTGCAGTTCATGGCGTCGCCCGACAACGTCCTCAAGGACTCGCTCGCGACGAGCCACCTGCCCACGCGAGCATCGGTCGAGCAGATGCCCGGCTTCGCGGCGTTCGACGCGAAGTACCCTGGGGTCGGGACCTTCGCCCAGAACCTCGCGAACGTCACGAAGGCGCGGCCCCAGGTCACGCAGTATCCGCAGGTGTCCAGCTTCCTGGGGCTCGCGCTCGTGAGCATCCTGCAGGGCCAGGCATCGCCACAGGATGCGCTGAACCAGGCGGCCGACCAGGCGAACGGCGTCCTCGCGGTGCCGGCGTAGCCATGGCGGTCCGAGGGGCGAACGTCCGTCGCGTGGTCACGTCCGACCACGTCGTCGGGTGGGCGTTCGCCTCTCCGGCCGTGCTGCTGATCATGGTGTTCGGGTTGATCCCGATCGTCTGGTCGGCGCTCCTGTCGTTCCAGAAGACCAACCTGCTCTCGCCTCCGCACTGGGTCGGGTTGGCGAACTACCGCGCGCTCCCGAAGGATCCGTTGTTCGAACAATCCATGGTGCACAGCGCGATCTACACCGTGCTGTTCGTTCCGTTCTCGGTCGCCGGGGGTCTCCTCACCGCCGTCGCCTTGAACCGGCCTCTCCGCGGCATTCGGATCTATCGCACCGCGGTATTCGTCCCGGTGGTCGTCTCGACGATCGCGACCGTCATCATCTTCCTCTGGGTCTTCGACCCGAACTTCGGGCTCGCCAACTGGCTCCTGGGGAAGGTGGGCCTCGGCCCGTTCGCCTTCTTCACCAGCTCGAACGGCGCCCTCTACTCGATCGTGGCGATGACGGTATGGGGATGGATCGGGTTCAACGTGATCGTCTACCTGGCTGCGCTGCAGGGTATCCCGCGTGAGCTCGTGGAGGCGGCGGAGATCGACGGCGCGGGCACGTGGGGCGTCTTCCGCAACGTCACACTCCCCCTGCTCGGCCCCGTGACGCTGTTCCTCATCGTCTGGTCGTCGATCAACGCCCTGCAGCTCTTCGACGAGGTCTTCCTCGCGACGAACGGCGGCCCCGGCACGGCAACCTACGTGCCCGTGTACTACCTGTACCGGCTCGCTTTCCAGCAGGGCATCGCCGGGTACGCGGCCGCGATCGCCTACGTGCTGTTCGCGGTGATCCTGGTGCTGACGGTGGTGCAGCTGCTCGTCGGCAAGCGGATGGTGCACTACGCGCCATGAGCGAGATCCAGACGATCGAGCCGGCCGCACACGCCGCCGAAGAACCGGCGGCGGAGCCGAGGGGCGGCCGCTTCCTGTTCAGTTCCTGGCACCTCGTGTTGATCCCGATCGCCGTCGTGATGGTGATCCCGTTGGTCTGGATGCTGGTCACGTCCCTACAGACGCTGGACGAGACACGCCACTACCCACCATCGCTCGTCCCGACATCGCTCCAGTTCAGCAACTACACCGACGTGCTCCAGCAGGCCCCGTTCGCGAGATGGTTCGTCAACACGCTGCTCGTCACGCTCGCGTGCGTCGCGGGGAACCTGCTCTTCTGCAGCTTGGCGGGGTACGCGTTCGCGCGGATCAGGTTCTTCGGGCGCGAGGTCGCCTTCATCCTGATCCTCGCGACGCTGATGGTGCCCTTCCAGGTCGTCATCATCCCCACCTTCCTGATCGTCCGGAGCTTCCATCTGATCGACACGCTGGGAGCGCTGATCCTGCCGAACCTCGCCGGCGCGTTCGGGATCTTCATGCTGCGGCAGTTCTTCCGGACGTTGCCCGTGGAGCTGGAGGAAGCGGCCAGGATCGACGGCGCCTCGCGGCTGGGGATCCTGTTCAAGATCGTGCTGCCGCTCTCGGGCCCGGCCCTCGCGACGCTCGCCGTCATCACGTTCATGTGGACCTGGAACGACTTCCTGTGGCCGCTCATCACGATCTACAGCCCGAACAACATGACGCTCCAACTCGGCCTGGCGACGTTCCAGGGCGCCCACCAGACGAACACGAACCTGCTGATGGCCGCGAACGTGATGAGCATGCTCCCGGTGCTCCTGCTCTTCTTCGTCGCCCAGCGGTACTTCGTCCGCGGCATCGCGACGACGGGGCTCAAGGGGTAGGGATGGCCGAGGTACGGCTGGAGCACGTCACGAAGCGGTTCTCCGAAGACGTCGCCGCGCTGGACGACCTCACGCTCGAGGTCGCCGACGGGGAATTCCTGATCCTCGTCGGGCCCTCCGGGTGTGGCAAGACGACCGCGCTCCGGCTGGTCGCGGGTCTGGAGAAGCCGACGTCGGGCACGATCGCGATCGGCGGCAGGGTCGTGAACGACGTGACGCCACGTGATCGGGACATCGCCATGGTCTTCCAGAACTACGCGCTCTACCCCCACATGACCGTATACAGGAACCTCGCGTTCGGGTTGAAGGAGCGCCACACGCCGAAACCCGAGATCGAACGTCGCGTCCGGGAAGCGAGCGGGATCCTCGGTCTGGACGACCTCCTGGGTCGTCGCCCGGCGCAGCTCTCCGGCGGCCAGCGTCAACGGGTCGCGATGGGGCGGGCGCTCGTGCGCGAGCCCAAGGCCTTCCTGCTGGACGAGCCCCTGTCGAACCTCGACGCGAAGCTCCGCGTACAGATGCGCGCGGAGCTGAAGCGGATCCACCAGCGCCTGGGGATCACCACGATCTACGTCACCCACGACCAGGTCGAGGCCATGACCCTCGGCGACCGGATCGTCGTGATGTCGAACGGCCGCGTCCAGCAGATCGGGAAGCCCCAGGAGGTCTACAGCCGCCCCAAGAACCTCTTCGTCGCAGGATTCATCGGGAGCCCGCCGATGAACCTGCTGCGCGGTCGCTGCACGGACGGATGCATCTCGGTCGGCGAGCTCGAGCTGCCGTGGTCCGGTCCGGATGCGCCTGAGGTCGCCGTCGGTCTGCGGCCCGAGGACCTCCGGCCCGCCGGGGAGAGCGGTCCCTCGCTCGAGTTCGTGGTGGACGTCGTGGAGCCGCTCGGGAACGAGGTCGTCGTCCACGGGACCACTACGGGCACAGCCGTCGAGAGCGGTGCGGAGGAGGAAGCCGAGATCCCGCTCGTGGCCGTGGGGGCGCGAGCGGCGATCACGGCGGTGTTCGAGCCTGCCGACGAGCCTTCGCCAGGTGACCGGATACGGCTGCGGGTCATCCCCGAACGCGTGCATCTGTTCGACCTGCGGACCCGCGAGGCGATCGGCCGATGAGGCCCGATGGCCCTCGGATCGTGATCGTCGGAGCCGGCGGCTGGGTGTTCCCGATGGAGCTCGTCAGAGACGTCCTGGGGTTCCCCGCCCTGGGGTCGTCGACGATCGTCCTCTATGACATCGATGTCCCGTCCGCCGAGCGGACGGCGACGTCCGCCCGGGAGCTGATCGCACTCGGGGGTCGCTCGGCTCGCGTCGAGGTTCCGACGACGCTCCGCGATGCGCTCCGTGACGCCGATGTCGTGATCACCGTCTTCCAGGTGGGCGGCGTAGATGCGTACGGGTCCGACATCGAGATCCCGCGCGGATACGGGATCGACCAGACCGTCGGCGACACGCTGGGCCCGGGCGGCATCTTCCGCGGGCTGCGCACGGTGCCCGCGCTGCGCGAGGTCGCCGACGCGATGGGCGAGATCTGTCCAGACGCGTTGCTCCTCAACTACGCCAACCCGATGTCCATCAACTGCTGGGCGACCGACCTCCTCGGCGGCCGAATCGTCGGGCTCTGTCACAGCGTGCAGGGAACGTCCGAGCAGCTCGCTCGCGAGCTGGGGATCCCGTACGACGATGTCTCGTTCGAGTGCGCCGGCGTCAACCACACCGCATGGTTCACGACGTTCCGCCACGGCGGTGAGGATCTGATCCCGAAGATCCGCGAGGTGATGCGAGCGCGGCACGTCGATCGGACGATGCCGCTGCTCCCGCGCCCCGACGATCCGTACGAGAGCATCGAGCGCGTCCGCACCGAGCTCATGCTGCTGACCGGGTACTTCCACACCGAATCGAGCCATCACGCGAGCGAGTACTGGGCGTGGTTCCGGAAGACGCCCGAGGTCGTCGAGGAGTACCTCGATCGCCGGTGGAACTACCTCGAGGTCTCGCGGTCCTCCGACGCCAGCGAGAGCAACGCGGAGATCGTTGCGGATGCCAGGACGAACGGGATCCGTCATGGAGGCGAGTTCGCCGCCCCGATCATCGACAGCCTCGTCACGGGCGCCGAGCGGGTCGTCTACGGGAACGTTCGGAACGACGGCCTGATCGACAACCTGCCCCGGGACGCCTGCGTGGAAGTGGCCTGCCGGGTGGACGCAACCGGTGTGCACCCGGTCCCGTACGGAACGCTCCCGCCCGCGTGCGCCGCGCTGAACCAGATCCAGATCACGGTCCAGCGGCTCGCGGTCGAGGCCGCGATGACCGGCGACCCCGACCTCGTCCACGCGGCGGTGGCGCTCGATCCGCTGACCGGCGCCGTGCAGACGCTCCCGAAGATCCACGAGATGGTCGACCGGATGCTCGAGGCCGAGGCCGGTTGGCTCCCGCAGTTCACCGCACCGGTCGATATCGGATGACGCAGCTCAGCGGCAGGGTGTCCAGGGCAGATCGAACAGGTCGAAGGTCTTGAGGATCGCGTTGCGGTTCGCGGTGTTCGCCGGCGGGCAGAAGCTCGACGTCTTCAGCTTGTACTCGACCTGGAAGACGGCCTTGCCCGCGTTCACGAACGTCGTGTAGTTGCCGCACTCCGAGTACTGCTCGCACTGCTCGTTGATCGCGTAGTCGAAATACGGCGCGAGGTCCGGGATCTGCTCCACGTCGTTCTTCAGCGCGACCGTGAACCCCTTGCTGTGCGCGAGGTTCGCGAGTGCCGTGTTGAACAGGAGTTGCGTGTCCCCGCTGATCGTCAAGCCCGTTCGATTCGACCACGCGTCGACCACGTCCATCTCCACGCCGTCGAACCCGTCCTGTCGGCAGTGGTCGAGGCGCGCCGAGATCTCGCCCAGGATGAACGTCCGCTGCCCCATGTTGTTGTTGATGTTGAGCCAGAACTCGTTCCGGAAGCCGCCGATCGGCCGGCCGAACAGGCAGCCGTTGCAGTTCGTGTTGAAGGCCGCGTACTGGCCATAGTCGGGGCGGAAGGTCTCAGCGCCGCCGGCGTCGATGTAGCAGATCGCCCGGCCTCCGTTGGCATGGATCGCGGCCACGGCGGCGGTGTTGTCGTGCGTGATCGTCCCGCCGGTACACGCGCCGTCGGTCTGGAAGTCGATGTCGAAGACGGTGGGATGCACCGCGGCGCCACCTGTGAACGGCGTGCCGCTGACGTTCACGTTGATCCCGCCGGTCGAGGGGTAGAGGCAGTTGCCCGACTTATCCTTCGCAGCTTGGAGCTGGTACTGCCAGCGGGCGTTCGCCGCCGGCCTCCAGCACGAGCTGACGTTGCATGGGACCGGGTCGGCGCACCCAGCGGAGCCACAATCGGCCAGGGCGCGAGGCGTGTGGGTGATCGGACCCACCGCCAGGAAGGAGAACAGCACCAGCATCGTGACCGGCCCGGCCCATCGGCGCATCACGGAAACCCCCCTCGACTGCCTCGGATCGTGCCATCATTCCGAGCGGCCCGACCATCTGTCAAAGCGACTTCGGCGTACCGATCTTCACCACCAGCGGAGGGGCCGGCCGTGGTCGCGCCGAGGCCCGGGTACTCTCGCTTCGACATGAAAGCGCTCGTGAAGCACGGGGACGAGGTCGGTCTCCGCCTTGAAGACGTTCCGGAGCCGACGATCGCCATCAACGACGTCCTCATCCGGGTCGAGCGCACGGGGATCTGCGGGACCGACCTCCACATCTGGGATTGGAACGCCTGGGCGAGGGAGACCGTCGTCACCCCGCTCGTGATCGGGCACGAGTTCGCCGGGCGGATCGTCGCGGTCGGCTCCAACGTGAACGACTTCCTCCCGGGCGACCGGGTGAGCGGCGAAGGGCATGTCGTCTGCGGCCGATGCCGGCACTGCCTGGCCGGGCGACGCCATCTCTGCGCGAACGCTCAGGGCGTCGGCGTCCAGCGGCCGGGCGCGTTCGCGGAGCTGATCGCGATCCCCATGACCAACGTGTGGAAGCACGCCGACGATGTCGACCCCGAGGTCGCGGCCATCTTCGACCCGTTCGGCAACGCCGTGCACACCGCGCTCTCCACCGAGGTCCTCGGCGAGGACGTCCTCATCACCGGTGCGGGGCCGATCGGGTGCATGGCCGCCGCGGTCGTCCGGCACGCGGGAGCCCGGTTCGTCGTCGTGAGCGAGCCGAACGGGTACCGGCGTGCGCTCGCCGAGCGGATGGGGGCGACCCTCGTGATCGACCCGACCGAGCGCGACCTCCACGACGTGCAGAAGGAGCTCGGCATGGTCGAGGGCTTCGACGTCGGCCTGGAGATGTCGGGAAACGCCGCCGCGCTCCACGCGATGGTGGACACCATGGCCCACGGCGGACGCATCGCGATGCTCGGGATCCCCGAGACCGAGATCGCGATCGATTGGCACCAGGTGGTGTTCAACATGCTCACGATCAAGGGGATCTACGGGCGCGAGATGTACGAGACCTGGTACCAGATGACGGTGATGCTTCAATCGGGCCTCGACGTGAAGCCGGTCATCACGCATCGGTTCCCCTGGAACGAGTTCGAACGCGCGTTCGCGGTCGCCGGATCGGGTGAGAGCGGCAAGGTCCTCCTGGAGTGGGATACGAGCCTGGCGTAGGGGTTCAGAGGATCCGGACGTGTGCCTGGGAGGCGAGCTCCGCGGCGCGCGCGGGATCCAGCCGCGCGGCGCCGGGGATCTCGGCGTTGGCCGTCGCGGCGCCGAGGGCCCGGCAGAGCGCGTCGTCCCAGCCCAGGCCGGCATCGAGCCCCGTGACGAGACCGGCCAGGAAGGCATCGCCGCTCCCGACCGGATAGCGACCGCGGACGTAGAGCATCCCCTCGTAGAGCGTTCCGTCTGGAGCCGCGAGCACGACCCCCTCGGCCCCCCGCGTCACCAAGGCTGCATGGCCGTCGCCGCCCGCGAGGTCGCGCAGCTTCCGGGCGGCGGTGAGCGCTTCCTCGTGCCGGGCGGTGGGAACGCCCAGCAGCTCGCGCGCCTCGGTCGAGTTCACCTTCACGATGTCGGGCTTGGCCTCGAGCGCCAGCCGGAGCCGGTCCCCCTCGCAATCGACGGCGACCACCAGGCCTGCAGCCCGCGCTTCGACGACCAGATCGCGGTAGCCCTCATCCGGTGCGCCCCGCGGGAGCGAGCCGCTGATCGTGAGCCACCCGGCGCGGGGGAACAGGGAGGCGGCGGCGTGCACGAGCTCGATCCACGCGGAGCTCGGGACCACCCACCCGTGCTCGTAGAACTCGGTCAACCCGCCCGATTCGCGGTCGGCCACCGACAGCGACGAACGGTTCTCGCCGTGCGTCCAGACGAACACCCCCGGAACCCCCTCGGCGGAGAGCTGTTCCTCGAGCCATTTCCCGGCATGCCCGCGGAGCAGGCTGACCGCGGTCGCCTCGCCGCCGAGGACGTGCGCGGCGCGCGCCACGTTCAGCCCCTTGCCGCCGGCCGTTGCCACCAGTCCCATGGGCCGGTGGATGTCACCCTTGATGAGGCGATCGACCTCGAACAGCTTGTCGATCGACGGGTTCGCGGCGAGACAGACGATCACGCGACAGAGCCCCCGGCGAGCATCGACCTACGATAGCTGGATGCCGCGCATCCAGCTCGTCGACGGCGACATCACCGAACAACACGCCGACGCGATCGTGAACGCGGCGAACGCGACCTTGCTCGGCGGCGGCGGCGTGGACGGCGCGATCCATCGTCGGGGGGGCGAGACGATCCTCGACGCGTGCCGGGAGCTCCGACGCGAACGGTACCCGGACGGGCTGCCGATGGGTGACGCGGTCGCGACGACGGCCGGCGACCTGCCCGCCCGGTGGGTGATCCACACCGTCGGCCCGATCTACCGGCGCGAACGCGACCCCGCGTCGCTCCTCGCTCGGTGCCACCTGGCATGTCTTCGCGTCGCGGACGAGCTCGGCGCGGCGACGGTGGCGTTCCCAGCGATCTCGACCGGTGCGTACGGGTACCCGGTGCGGGAGGCGGCGGCCGTCGCGATCGACGCGGTGCGGGATGCGGAGACGAAGGTGGACGAGGTCCGGTTCGTCCTGCTCGGTCGGGAGGCCTATCGCGCGTTCGACGAAGCGCTCGAGACCGGCTGATCGTGGGGTCGCTGGTAGCCTGGCTCGACATGGACGACGTCCTCTCGAACGTCAAGGGTGTGTACGACCACCTCGCCGACCTCCAGCTCGTCGACTGCCGAGAGCAGAACGAATGGGACGCGGGCCGCGTCGAGGGCGCGATCCACATCCCGTTGAACACGTTGATGGCGGGAACGGGCCCCGCGCTCGACCCGAAGAAGCCCGTCGCCGTGATCTGTCGCTCCGGCAACCGCAGCGAGCTCGCGACGATGATGCTGCAGGCGCGAGGGTTCGAGGCGCACAACGTCGAAGGTGGCATGGAGGCATGGGAGGCCGCCGGTCTCCCGTTCGAAGCGCCCGATGGCTCAGCCGGCCGCGTCGCCTGAGGGCGACCTCCACCGCCGGTAGACGGGCGACTCTTCATCCGTGTACTCGGTGGCCACGGCCTCGTCGATCGAGCACGCGTAGTGCACGAGGTCGTAGGGCGTTTCGCCCGGCCGCGCGATGACCGCCGGGTGCGACGGGGAGATCTGCTCGAGCCATCCGCGAGCCATGAACTCGCCGTGCTCGCCCGCATGGTCCTCCCACGGTTGCGAAGTGTGCAGGGCGTACCGGGCGTCCCGAGCGACCTCCCAGAGCTTGGGGCTGGTGGCCCGGAACGAGACGCACAGCAGACCGGCCGCGATCCACGGGGATACCGGGTGGACCCGGGGCGAGCCGTCGAGCCGGAGCGTCGCTTGATACACGATCCGGCCCTTCATCCGTTCGAGACCGAACGCTGCGAGGTCGGGGGCGGCGTTCGCGAACTCCGCCCAGGTCGACATGACCGACGTAGCCTACAAACGTGCCGAACCTGGAGGCCGCACGCACCGAGCTCGTCGCTGCCCTCGGCGGCGACGCCGTCCTGCACGATCCGCTCGCGCTCCGCCTGTACGCGCGGGACGCGTCGATGGTCGAGGGGAGCGCGGGTCTCGTCGTGTTCGTCCGTTCGGCGGAGGACGTCGTCACGTGCATGCAGGTGGCCGCGCGGCACGACCTCCCGGTCGTGCCGCGCGGCAGCGGGACCGGTCTGGCCGGCGGTGCGACGCCGCTCGCGGACGCGATCGTCGTCGTCACCGCCAAGATGAACCGGATCCTCGAGGTTCGACCCGACGATCGGCTCGCATGGGTGGAGCCCGGCGTCTTCAACCTCGATCTCGGGAACGCCCTGCGGCCGACCGGTTTCACGTACGCGCCCGATCCGTCGTCCCAGCAGGTCAGCTCGATCGGCGGCAACGTGAACACGAACGCGGGCGGCCCCCACTGCCTCGCCTACGGCGTGACCTCGGCGCACGTCCTCGCCGTCGACGTCGTGCTCCCCGACGGGAGTATCGAGCGCTTCGGATCCGAAGCGCCCGCCGCACCCGGCTACGACCTGCGCGGTTACGTCGTTGGTTCCGAAGGGACCCTGGGCATCGTGACGGCGGCGTGCGTGCGGCTCACGCCGCTCCCACCCGCCGTCCGCACGATGCTCCTGGACTTCACCGACGTCGAAGACTGCGCCCAGACCGTCTCCGCGATCATCGCTCGCGGCGTCGTCCCCGCGGCCCTCGAGATGATGGATCGCGGGATCGTCCGCGCCGTCGAGGCTTTCGCGCACGCGGGCTACCCGACGGACGCCGCGGCGGTCTTGCTGGTCGAGGTCGACGGTCTGCCGGCGGGAGTTGACGCGCAGACGCGTGAGGTGGAGGCCGCGGCCCAAGAGCATGGCGTCGGCACGATCCGGATCGCCGCGGACGACACCGAGCGTTCGCTCCTGTGGAAGGGCCGGAAGTCGGCGTTCGGCGCGATCGCGCGGATCGCACCGCACTACCACCTGCACGATTGCGTCGTGCCGCGGAAGGCGCTGGCCGACGTGCTCGCAGGCGTCTACGCGATCGCGCAGCGGCACGACCTGATCGTGACGAACGTCTTCCACGCCGGCGACGGCAATCTCCACCCGCTCTTCTCCTTCGACCGCTCCGTCCCCGGAACGCTCGAACGTGTGCTGGCGGCGTCCGACGAGCTCGTGCGGCTCTGCGTCGACGCGGGCGGCTCCCTCTCCGGTGAGCACGGGATCGGTCTGGAGAAGCGCGACTTCATGCCGCTCGTGTTCACCGCCGAGGACCTGGACGCCCAGGCATGCCTCCGAGGGGCATTCGACCCCGACGGGAGGATGAATCCGCGCAAGATCCTTCCCGACGGAGCCCGGTGCGGCGACTACGCGGCGGCCGCGCTCGGTCGCGACGGCGTGCTCCCGGAGGGCACGTGGATCTGATCCACCCCCATTCGAAGCGCGAGGTGGTGGACGCGCTCCGGACAGCGAGCGCCTCGGAGACGCGAGTGTTGATCATCGGAGGACGACGGCACATCGACAAGGGAAACTCGAGCGAGGTCGACGCCGAGCTGTGGACGACCGTGCTCGACGATCGGGTCGCGTACGACCCCGCCGAGATGCTCTGCGTGGTCGAAGCGGGGATGCGCATCCACGACCTCACCGCGATGCTCGCCGAGGGCGGCCAGGAGTGGCCGGTCGACGCCCCCCGGGACGCGACGGTGGGCGGGGTGATCGCCTCCGGCGTCGCGACGATCCGCCAACTCCGCGTGGGCACGATGCGGGACACGATCGTCGAGATGGAGGTCGTGACGGGCGACGGGCGTCTCGTCAAGAGCGGGGCGCGCACGGTGAAGAACGTCACCGGGTACGACGTGCACCGGTTGCTCACCGGCTCGCTCGGCACCCTCGGCGTGATCGTCCAGGTCGCCCTCAAGGTGCGCCCGTTGCCCAAGGTGACGCGGACATCGGTGAGCGACGACGGCGGTCTGGAGCTCGGTCGCCGGGTGCTCGACGCCGTCCCGTTGCCTGCCGCCGTCCTGGCGGAGCCCGAACGGATCGTCGTTCGGCTGGAGGGGTGGCCGGAGGAGGTCGAGGAGCAGACCACGGCTGCGCGTTCGATCGCCGCGTTCGAGGAGACCGATGCTCCGTTCCCAGAGGCCTGTTTCCCGGAGGCGATGATCGTCGCCGAGGCCGCCGTCGCGCCGTCCCGGTTGGAAGCGCTGCTCGCCGGGGTCGGCCGGTATCGCGCGGTGGTCGGGGTCGGGATCGCCTGGGTGCCGTTCGAGGACGAAGAAGCGCTGACGGCGTTCCGCGCGCGCGCGGCCGAGCTCGGCGGGATCGCGCCGGTGATCCGCGGACCGGGAGGGCTCGGTGATGCAGCGATCCCGGCGCCGGGCGTGCAACGGCGGATCCGAGCGGCGATGGACCCCGCCGGCATCCTCGCTCCCGGCCGCGCCTGGTCGACCTAGAACCAATCCTCGAACGCCGACCCGCTGGTGACCCGGAGCCGATCCGCGGATCCGCGGACGAACCACGCCAGCTCCTCTCCGTGGTCCCGCTTGGCCATCGCGGCGCTCCGGCAAGCGATGCCGCGCTCCCCTTGCTCCCAGGCCGCCGCGCCGACCGGTTGCGTTCGTCCCCACGCGATCGTCCGGCCGCGTCCGTCGAGCGGGTAGGTCATCGGGAGCCCTGCGGCCCGGCACCCGGCGTCGTCGATCACGTCCACGAGCCGGCCCTCGGGCACGTCGCTCTCGATCAGCACGGGGCCCCGCGACGGGAGCAGGTCGAGGACGCCGTACGGGAGGCCAGCGAAGCGCCGCAGCACGACCGCTCGAGCCACGCCCCGCGTCGAGCACAGATAGACGACCGGGAACGAACCGGGAGGGTTCCACCGGCCGCCCCGCTCCTGCGCGAAGCGCGGGTCCAGGGGCCGCAACCATGCCGGATCGGCAACGCGCACGTACCGACCGCCGCGCGTGACGTGCCGGAACCGCATCAGGCCGTGGCGGCCCAGTCGAACGATCGCGCGACCGACCCGAGGAGCTCCTGGTGCCGATCCTTCGCGATCAGCTGGAGCATGGTGGCTCCGTCGTACCCCGCCGCCGGTGACCGGACGATCCCCGGGATCCGCTCCGGCCGGATGTTCCTGCTGAGGAGATCGGCGACCCGCAAGACGGCCAAGACCTTCGGCTGCCTCGCCGGGGGCACGCCGCCCTCGAGCCACTGCTGCAACGCCTGGCGGGTAACACCGAAGAGCCGCGCGGTCTCCGCGGTCGACAGCTGCCACGAGACGAGCAGCGATCGAAGCGCCGAACCCGCACCCGACAGCTCGTCGAGAACCGCTCGCGTGAACCCGTCGAAGTCGATCGCATTCGGAAGGATCACCGGCGATGAACGGATCGACGAGCGCTGGCCCATGTCTCCGATGATGGTCGCCGCCACCGACATCAGCGCGTGGATCGGCCCGAGGGGATCGAACGGCGCCGTGAGCGACAGCCGGTCGAGGACCTCGCCCGCGCTCGCGGGCGATCGGTTCCGAGACCCGACCAGCAGGAGCACCAGCTGGTGCCAGGCTCGAGCGTAGCGACGCGCAGCACCCTCATCGCCGGCGAGCGCAGTCGGCAACGCTTGCTGCAGCTCCTGAACCAGGTCGGCCTCGACAACGGTGGTCGCCATGGCGCAACGGTACCGCAAGCGGATCGCAAGCGCAAGCGAACCGCAAGGTCAGTGGCTCGCCCGGAGCCGCTCCCCCGCAGCCTCGAGCGTTTCCAACCTCTTGCAGAACGCGAACCTGAGCAGGTGCCGTCCCAGCTCGGGGCGCGAGAAGAACGAGGAGCCGGGGACGGTCGCGACCCCTCGGTCTTCGACGAGGTGGCGCGCCGCGGCCACGTCGTCGTCGAATCCGAGCGAAGTGACGTCGGCCATCACGTAGTACGCGCCCTCGGGCGGATCCGCCGTGAAGCCCGCGGCCGCGAGGACCTCCAGCATCAGGTCGCGGCGCTCGGCGTACTCCTTCCTGATCTGCTGGTAATACTCGCCGGGCAAGCCGAGCGCGGCGATCCCCGCGATCTGCAGCGGCGCCGCGGCCGCAACCGTCAGGAAGTCGTGCGTCGAACGGATCCCTGCCATCAGCGGCGGCGGGGCCACCGCCCACCCGACCCGCCAGCCCGTGACGGAGTACGTCTTCGACAGCGCGCTGATCGTGACCGTGCGCTCACGCATCCCAGGGAGGGTCGCGATCGGCACGTGCTCACGATCCTCGTACGTGATGTGCTCGTAGATCTCGTCGGTGATCGCGACCACGTCGTACTCCCGGCACAGGCCCGCGATCGTCCGCAGCTCCTCGGCGGTGAAGACCTTGCCGGTGGGGTTGTGCGGCGAGTTCACGACGATCGCGCGGGTCCGCGGACCGAACGCCTCGGCCAGCTCGTCCGGATCGAGCCGCCAATCCGGCGGGTACAGCGTCACGTATCGGCCCGTCGCGCCCGAGAGGATCGCATCCGGGTTGTAGCTCTCGTAGAACGGCTCGAAGACCACGACCTCGTCGCCCTCATCGAGGATCCCGAGGAAGCTCGCGGCCATCGCCTCGGTGGACCCGCACGTCACGCAGATCTCGGTCTCGGGGTCGACGGTCATGCCGTAGTCGGCTTCGTACTTCGCCGCGATCGCACGGCGGAAGGTCGGGTCGCCCCACGTGATCGGGTACTGGTTGTGGTCCTCTGCGATCGCGCGGCGGGCGGCCTCCTTGACCACTTCGGGCGCGGGGAAGTCGGGGTAGCCCTGTCCGAGGTTGATCGCGTCGTGCACGGCGGCGAGCCGCGTCATCTCGCGGATCACCGACTCCGTGAACGACGATGATTTCGCGGACGCGTGGAGGTTCACGAGCGGCAAGACTATCGGCAGAAGCGAAGGGCGGCCCCGCCTTCGGCGGGGCCGCCCCTCTTCGCCTCCTGGGACCACGCGGGGCTACATGTTCTTCATAAGCTCCATGAGCTTCGCGTTGTCGTCGGTCACCATGACGACACGCGAGCCCGTCGCCATGTACACCGCGCGGACGTTGATCCCCGCGTCCGCGATCTGACGCGCCATCATGCCCATCGTGCCGGGGGTTTCGGCGCCCTGCACCGGGGGACCGAGGATCGCGTCGGCCTCGCCCTCGACCTTGAGGCCGGCGCCCTCGAGCGCCTTGCGCGCCCCAGCCCCGTCCTGGACGCAGACGTGGATGATCCCGCGTCCCTCGAAGCCGATGCCGAGAAGGCCTTCGATGTTGATCCCGGCCTTGCCAAGCGCTTCGCCGATGCTGGCGAGGCCCCCAGGACGATCCTCGACCGTGATGGTGAGATCGGTCGCCATGCAGTCTCCTTCCCGAAAGGGTCGAGAACGGCATACGCCCGTTCGAGTGCCTCGGTCAAGTCGGGGCCCGTGCTCCCATCCGTGAGCCACGATCCGACGGAGGGACCCGTGGCAAGCTGTGGGCGTGTCCCGGACGCCGGATGATCGTGGCTTCGACGAGATGTACGCCGGCGTCCCGCCGTGGGATATCGGACGGGCGCAGCCCGAGGTCGTTGGGATCGCCGAGGCGGGCGGGTTCGTTCAGCCCGTGATCGACGTGGGTTGCGGCACGGGCGAGAACGCGCTCGAGCTGGCGTCCCGCGGGCTCGAGGTGCTCGGTATCGACGCGGCGCCGCGAGCGATCGAGGCGGCCAGGGCTAAAGCCTCCGAACGCGGGCTGTCCCCTGAGTTCCTCGTGGCCGACGCGCTCGCCCTCGGTTCGTTGGACCGGCGGTTCCGAACGGCGCTCGACTGTGGAGTGTTCCACGTGTTCGATGACCCCGAGCGACCCATCTACGTCGCGAGCCTGGCGTCGGTCCTCGAGCCCGGCGGTGTGCTGCATCTCCTCTGTTTCAGCGATCGTCAGCCGGGATCCTTCGGCCCTCGCCGCGTGACGCAGCAAGAGCTCAGGGATTCGTTCGACGACGGTTGGGACGTGAGCGAGATCGTCCCCGCGACCTTCGTCACGAACCTTCCCGAGCTCCAGGCGAAGGCCTGGCGGGCGACCATCGTTCGCGCAGCGTGATCGCTAGCGTCGGCGACGACCGATCCCCAGGATCCGGTCGAGCGCGGCCGGGTCGCCGCGCCAATGGTCGCCGACGACGTCGGGCCCGCTCCGGCGGAGGACGTGGCGCAGAACGAGGGCGGCGACGATCGCATCGTCCAGGGGACCCGCGATCGGGATGAACTCCGGGATCAGATCGATCGGCGAGACGACCCACACGACGGCGAACCAGATCAGGGCCTTCGATCCCCGTGGCACGCGCGGGTCCCGCAGGAGACCGCGGAAGAGCACGACGAGGTTCGGCAGGAGGGTCGCGAGCTCGCGGGCGGCCGACCCCCTCCCGGCGAGCACGAGCGCCACGATCATGGCGATCCACACGCCGACCAGCCAGAGGACCGCGACCAACCAGCCGGGCATCGCGACCGCCACCGGTCCCGTCCTAGCGGACCAACGAACCGTGCACCGAGTACGTGGCGCCCGACGCGATACAGCCGAGCTGTGCCAGCTCGCTCTGCGTCATCGTCCCCTGCACCTTCGTCACGACCCAACGGTTGCGGACGGCGCCGGCATCCGTGGCATGGACGCCGACCGTGAAGGTCGAGGTCGCGTCGGCGCCACCGCACGTCACGATCCCGGTGACCGAGACGGATCCGCGATACGCCGCTCCGCTTCGGGTCAGGGTGAGCGTGAAAGCCTTCCGATGGAGGTCGACGAGCTTCGTGTCGCAGGGCCGCTTGCGACACATGGGCGTGGAGCGCCACCCAAGCGTCTGGTTCTCTCCGTGGAAGTTCGAGAACCCGAAGTGGGACGTCGCGTGAAGGTGAACATCGAATGTCCCCGCGAACCGGGCGGTCGACAGCGGCGCCGTCGGGGTCGTGGCCACGACGCGCGTCAGGGCTCGCGTGCCGTCGGCGCCCACAGCCGCGACCGCATACGCGTATCGGGTTTCGGGCGTCACGGAGCGGTCGATCCACGTCGTCTTCGTCGGGGGCAGCGTCGTGATCGGCCTCCCGTTGCGGATCAGGGCGTAGTACGAGACGGGCAGCCCTCCCCCCGGCGCCCATGTGAGGACGACCACGAACGGGGCGGGGTGAGCGTCCATGGTCTGCGGCGCGGCAACCGCTGTGGGCGACGGTGCCGCGGTCGCCGATGAGGCGTCACCTCCTCCGCCCGCGACGGCCATGGCGCCGCCGATCACGGCGATGATCGCCACGCAGGCAACGATCGTGACGATGGTCACGGCTCGATGATCGAGTTCGCCGGGTGACCGGGTCCCCTTGGTCGGGGGAGCTGGCGGCGCGTCATGCTCGGGGGGCGGGGGGACAACGTCCATGTTCGACTCCTCGTCGGTGCTCGCGTTCTACCACGGCTGCCTCGATCGGTGCCGTAGCATCGCCTCGTGGCCGAGCCTGCGCACGCCGGGCCCTTGGGAGCCGAGCTTCCCGAGGGAGCTCGTTTCATCGGTTCCCCGGTCGGGCCGCCGGGGTGGCGCGCCGGCCGCGGAGCGCCCGCGCTCGACGACCTCAACGACTGCGTCGCCTGCGGGTTGTGCCTGCCGCACTGCCCGACCTACCGGCTGACGGGGGAGGAATCGGCGTCCCCCCGGGGGCGCATCGCGGCGATGCGCGCCGTCCAGGACGGGATCGCGGTGCCGGATCGGACCTTCGAGGGCTTCATGGATCTCTGCCTCGTGTGCCGAGCCTGCGAGGATGTATGCCCCTCGCACGTGCCGTTCGGCCGGATGATGGAGGCGGCTCGGGAGCAGGTCGAGCCGCTCCGGACCCTGCGTGCACGGTTCATCCGGTGGCTCGGCTTCCACTGGGTGCTCCCCCACCCGTCGCTCGTCCGGATGGCGGCTGCGCTCCAACCGATCGCCCGACCGTTCCTGTCGAAGCCCGCTCGCGCGCTCGTGCCGGCGCGGGGATACCCGTTCGCGCGACTCCCGCGGGTGACCGAGCCACCGCCGGGCGTCGAGGTCCGCGGCACCGTCGCGATGCTCTCCGGCTGTGTGCAAGATCGGTGGTTCCACCGGGTGAACCTCGCGACGATCCGCGTCCTCGGGCGGAATGGCTGGCGCGTCGAGGTGCCGACGAGTCAGGCGTGTTGCGGCGCGCTGGCCGCACACAACGGGCGGCTGGCGGTCGCGCGTCGGCTGGCGAAGCGCGCCCGTCACGTGTTCGCCGATGTGGACGTCGTGCTCGTGAACGCCGCCGGGTGCGCGGCACACATGGAGACCTACGACGAGCTCTTGCCGGGGTCGGGGATCCCGGTGCGGGAGGTGACCGAGTTCCTCCACACGGAAGGACTCGTCGAGCAGCCCGGTTCGCTCGATGCAACCGTCGCCTACCACGACGCCTGTCACGCCCTCCGGGCACTCAAGGTCCACGACGAGCCGCGCGACCTGTTGCGGACGATCGAGGGGTTGCAGCTGGTCGAGGTGCGCGACGGCGATCGGTGCTGCGGCGCGGCCGGGATCTACAACATGACCCAGCCGGAGGTGGCCGGGGCGCTCGGACGGGAGAAGGCGGAGGCGGTCGCGGCGACCGGCGCCTCGATCGTCGCGAGCGCGAACCCCGGGTGTTCGATGCAGCTCGCCGCGCAGCTCCGGGCGATCGGCAGCCCGATGGAGGTCGAGCATCCGATCGAGCTGCTCGATCGGGCCTCGGCCAGTCGAACCTGACGCCCGGCTACCAGCGCGGATCCGTCGCGTGCATCGCGACCGAGCCGGTACACACCGTTCCGACGCCGTAGAAGACGTCGGCATCCATCAGGTGGAGGTAGAAGCAGGCTCCCGGCCGCGCCTGGACCGCCGCGGCCCACGAGGCCGGGCCGGTCGCGACGCTGACGTCGTCCAATCCGGTCGAGGCCGTGGCGGCGCCGCGGTAGGTATGAGAGGGGTCCGCGGACGAAAGCGCGGCTGCGTCGGCCGTGCCGAACGAGCCGCTCGCGTCGTGGATCCGCTGGGCCGCGGCTCGCGCGACCTGGAGCGTGTCCTCGGCGTGCCCGATCGTCTCTTTCATCGGGGCGTTGTAGAGGATCGCGGCGACGAGGAACACGCACGCGAGGCCGATCGACCCGGCGACGAGCCAGAACCCGCGGTTGTGGCGTTCAGGCACCGAGCGCCGCCGCCAGGGGCTCGAGGCTCTCGAGGTTGTGCCCCGAGAGGAACACGTCGACGCTGGGCAACGCGGCCGCCATCCCGCGCGCGAGCGGCTCGTACTTCGGCGATCCCTTGAGCGGGTTCGCCCAGATCACCCGGTGGGCGAGCCGGCGCAGCCGCGCCATCTGGGCGCGAAGCAGCGCCGGGTCGCCACGCTCGAGTCCGTCGGAGCAGAGTACGACGACCGCGCCGCGGAGCGCGGCGCGCTGGCTCCACCCGTCAAGCAGGGTCTTGAGCGACTCGCCGATCCGCGTGCCGCCCTCCCAGTCCTCGACCAGCTTGCCGATCTCCCGCATCGCGCGGTCCGGGTCATGGGCACGGAGCGTCCTGGTGACGCGCGTGAGCCGTGTGCCGAAGCAGAAGACCTCGACGCGCCGCCCCGCCGCCATGGCGGCGTAGCCGAACTGCAGCAGCGCGCGCGAATACGGCGCCATCGAACCGCTGATGTCGAGGATCAGCACCAGCGGCCGGGTCCGCGACCGGCGCTCGCGGTAGGAGCGTTCGAAGGGCTCGCCCTGGGTCCGGAGTGAACGGCGGAGGGTTCGACGGATGTCGAACGCGGAACCCTTCGAGGCTGGACGCGTCCGGCGCGTCCGCTCGACGGGCGCGCGGACGGTGAGGTCGCGGATCATCGTCGCGACCCGGTGCCGTTCCTCCTCGGTCAGGTCCGCGAACGACTTCGCGCGGAGGACCTCGACCGCCGAGGCGACGATCCTGATCGAGGACTCCTCGCCGGGCTCGGGCTCCTCGTCCTCGGCCGCGGAACGCCACGAGCCGGCGGTGCGCGCGACCTCGACCTGGAGCCCGTCGGGCTCGTCGCCGGCGTCCCCGTGCTCGGTCGGAAGGGTGAGCTCGAGCATGAGCGCCGACGCCGACGGCGCGAGCGACCGGTACCACGCGTCGAAGGCGGCGTCGTACGTGTCGAGGTCGGCGCGGCTCGCGACGAGCGAGACGCGCCCGGCCCAGTAGAGGGACGCGCGATCGACGAGCCCCAGCGAGGCAACCGCCCGGAGGAAGGTCACGATCCGGCCGGTACCGACCGGGAGCCCCCGCGCGCGCAGGTCCCTGCCGAAGGCGACGAGCGGCGCGAGCGCCGGGTCGGGCGCCGTCCCGCTCCCGTCAGCCATCCTCCCCGACCACCTCGCCGAGCCTGGCCAACACGAGCTCCTGGTCCTCGTGATCCTTCACCACGCTGCCGAGCGTGTCGCGCGCGAGCCCGGGATCGAGCTGCTCCGCGCCGAGGAACGCGAGCGCGTTCGCCCAGTCGATCGTCTCGGCGACCCCGGGGCGCTTCGCGAGGTCGAGGTCCCGCAGGCGGGCCACCGCCCGCGCAACGTCACGCGCGAGCGCCGCACCGACGTGCGGCGCGCGCGCTCGCACGATTTCGACCTCGCGATCCAGGTCGGGATGATCGATCCAGTGATAGAGGCAACGCCGCTTGAGCGCGTCGTGGAGCTCACGGGTCCGGTTCGACGTGACGATCACCGCCGGCGGCGTCGGGGCGCCGATCCTGCCGATCTCGGGGATCGTGACCGCGAACTCCGACAGGATCTCCAGCAGGAACGCCTCGAACTCGTCGTCGGCTCGGTCGAGCTCATCCACGAGCAGCACGGCCTCGTCGCCGGCGCGGATCGCGGCGAGGAGCGGGCGCTCCACCAGGAACTCCGGACCGAACAGATCCTCGACATGAGCCTCCGCGTCGGTGGCGTCCATCGCGCGGACCGCGATCAGCTGCCGGGCGTAGTTCCATTCGTAGAGCGCCTGTGAGGCATCGATCCCTTCGTAACACTGCAGGCGGATCAGCCGCCGGCCGAGCAGCTCGGCGAGCACCTTCGCGACCTCGGTCTTGCCGACCCCGGCCTCGCCTTCGAGCAGGAGCGGCTTGCCGAGCGACAGCGCCAGATAGATCGCGGTCGTCAGCCCACGGTCCGCGAGATACGCATGGTGTGCCAGCGACTCCTGGAGTTCATCGACGTCTGCGAAGGAGAGCTCCGGCATGCTCGAAGCGTACCGTCAGGCGCCCGGTTCGGCGCCGCGCGACTGCATCGGGACGGGCGGCACGTGGATCCCCCGCTCGGCGATCCGCGCCGTGATGCGCTCGCGCAGTTCTCGCTCGATCTCCCATCGGCGCGACGGCTCGGTCTCGGCGACGACCCGGATCACCTGGGCGGCGTCGGTGACCTGCACGACGCCGAGGACCTCCGGGTTCTTGCGGAGCGCGCTCTCGAACGGCTCCTCAGAGGAAAGCTCCTCGAGCAGCTCCTCCAGGACGACGCGGACGCGCCCGGCGTCCTCGGAAACCGCCACCCGGACGTCGACGATCGCCCGGCCCCATCCGCGCGTCTTGTTGCGGACGACGTGCACCGCTCCGTTCGGCACGATGCTCAGGGTCCCGTCGAACTGCCGGACGCTCGTGATCCGAAGGCTCAATCCCTCGACGGTGCCGGAGACGAGGCCGCCGTCGGACTCTAGGTCCACGACATCGCCGATGTCGTATTGCCGCTCGAGCACGATGAAGAGTCCGGAGATCGTGTCGCGGACCAGGGTCTGTGCACCGAACCCGAGGGCGACCCCCGCGATGCCGGCGCTCAGGACCAGCGGGCCGAGGTTGACGTTGAATCCCCGGAGGAGCGTCAGCCCGACCACCAGCCACGCGATGACGACGACGATCCCGCCCGCGAGCGAGACGACGGTAGTGAGGCGCCGGCGCCGGCGTCCCTCGACGTCGTCGCCGGCTTCCTTCGCCCGGCGACGATACCGCCGCACGTACCGGCCCACGAGCAGGCTGACGGCGGTCGCGATCGCGATGGAGATCGCGATCGCGACCGCGAACTGGATCCACCACTCCCGCGTGTAGCGGGTGGGGTCCTGCGCGAGGAGCGCTATGCCAGAGCCTCCTCGAGCGCTCGCCGCACGAGCACCTTCACCAGCTGGCGCCGGTACTCGGCAGACCCGAAGGCGTCGTCCGGGGGCGCCGTCCCCTCGTCCGCGCGTGCCGCGGCGGACGCTGGGTCCGCGCCCCCACCAACCGCTTCCTCGACGCCCGCGGCGCGAAGGGGCGTGAGCCCCATATTCGTCAGTCCGATATGCACCCCGCCGTTCGCACGGACCGCCGAGACGCCGACCACGGCCCAATCCTGCGCCCGGCGCTGGAACTTCATGAAGCTCCAGCCCGCGTTCGCCTTCGGAACGCGGATCTGGGTGAGGACCTCGTCGGGCGCGAGCGCCGTCTCGAAGAGCGACGTGAAGAAGTCGGTCGCCGCGACCGTCCGCGCGCCCTTGGGTCCTTGAGCGACGAACTCCGCGTCGAGCGCGAGCAGCACGGCCGGGAGGTCACCCGCCGGATCGCCGTGCGCGACCGACCCGCCGATCGTGCCCATGTGGCGGACCTGCGGATCCCCGATCTGTCCTGCCGCGTGCGCGACGATCGGACAGAGCTGCTGGAGCGCCTCGGCGTTCGCAACGTCGTGGTGCCGGGTGAGCGCGCCGATCGCGATCCGGTCCCCGTCCTCGCGGACGTACGAGAGGTCGGCGATCCGTCCGATGTCGACGAGAATCGACGGCCGCGCGATCCGCAGCCGCATGGCCGGCAGCAACGAGTGGCCGCCGGCCAGGACCTTCGCGTCGGGATCCGAGCCGAGCAGCGAGATGGCCTCCTCGACCGAGCCCGCTCGTGCGTAGTCGAACGGTGCCGGGATCACGACGCACCTCCATCTGTTGCTCCCTGGATCGCTCGCCACACCCGTTCGGGGGACGCCGGTTTGCCCATCTCGGTCACGCCGAGGTGCGACAGCGCGTCCACGACCGCGTTGATCACCGCCGGCGGCGAGGCGATCGTTCCCGCCTCAGCGATGCCCTTGACGCCCAAAGCGTTCGTCGTCGACGGCGTCTCCGTGCGATCCAGGATCATGCCCGGGATCTCCATCGCGGACGGGATCAGGTACTGGGTCATCGACGAGGTCATGAGGTTCCCGGACTCGTCGTAGACGGCCTCCTCGTACAGCGCTTCCGCGATGCCCTGCGCGACGCCGCCCTGCACCTGCCCGTCGACGATCATGGGGTTGATCACGACGCCGCAATCGTCGACGGCGACGTACCGCAGGACGTCGGTCTGGCCCGTCTCGGTATCGACCTCCACCACGCAGACGTGCGTCCCCGCCGGCCACGTGAAGTTCGGTGGGTCGTAGACCGCCGTCCCTTCCAGCATGGGTTCCACCCCTTGCGGGAGCGAGTGCGCTTGCCATGCAGAGGTGGCCAGATCGGGGATCGTCCGTGCCTTGTCCGGCGCGCCTCGGACGCGGAACGCACCATCGGTCCATTCGAGGTCGTCCTCCGAAACCTCGAGCTCGTGCGCGGCGATGATCCGTGCCTTCTCCTTCACCTTCTCGACCGCTTGGCGGAGCGCCTCACCCCCGACGGCGGCCGACCGTGAACCGTACGTGTCCATCCCGAGGCGAGATACGGCGGTGTCGCCGTGCAGGACCTCGACATCATCCGGGGTGACGCCGAGTCCATCGGCGACGATCTGCGACCACGAGGTCTCATGGCCCTGTCCGTGCGGTGAGGTCCCGGTGCGCACGACGACCTTGCCGAACGGCCGGCATTCGATCTCAGCGGCATCCCAGCCGCCGGCCACGTAGCGCAGCGCGCCCAAGATCTCCGACGGGGCCAAGCCGCACATCTCGATATAGCTGGAGAGGCCGATCCCGATCTGCCGCACGTCACCGGACTCCCGACGAGCGGCTTGCTCTTTCCGCATCTGGTCGTACTCGGCCAGCTCGAGCGCCCGGTCGAAGGTCGGTTCGTAGTTCGCGGAGTCGACGTTGAGGCCCATGATCGAGGTCTGGGCGTCGGCGTGCGGCGGATGCAGGTTCATCCGACGAACCTGCGCCGGGTCCTTGCCGATCCGTCGGGCGAAGGCGTCGACGAGACGCTCGATCACGTACGTCGCTTCGGGCCGGCCCGCGCCACGGTAGGCGTCGGTCGGCGTCGCGTTCGTCATGATCCCGGTGAACTCGTACGAGTACGCCTCCACGTCGTAGGGACCCATGTAGACCCAGCCCCCCAGCTCCGGGATCCCCGGCGTGAGGAGTTGGAAGTACGCGCCCATGTCGGCAAGCTCGACGAACTTCAGACCGAGGATCTTCCCGTCTTCGGTGCCCGCGAGCGTGCAGTCGTGGAGCACCCCGCGACCGTGGATCGTCGCGACGTAGTTCTCCTGCCGGTCCTCGATCCACTTCACCGGTCTGCCGAGGTGGCGGGCGAGCGCCAGCGCGAGCGCTTCCTCCGCGTAGATGTTCAACTTCGATCCGAAGCCGCCACCGACGTCAGGCGCGATGATCCGCAGCTTCGTCTGCGGGATGCCGGTCGCGATCGACAGGCCGACCCGGGCGATGTGTGGGATCTGGGTCGCCGAAACCAGCGTGTATTCGCCGGCCGCCGGGATGCCGTACGCGAGACACCCTCGAGCCTCGATCGCGTTCGGGATCAGCCGCGGCTGCGTGTACCGCTCGTGCACCACGACGGGAGCGGACTCGAAGATCGCTTGGTCCCCGGCTCCTCCGTGGCTCCAATGAACCACCACGTTCGTACCGAGATCCTCGTGGAGCACGACCTCGTCCTTCGCTGCTTCCTCCAGATCGAGGACCGCCGGAAGCTCGGTCGCTCGCACCGCGACCTCCTCGGTTGCGTCCTCCGCCTGCGCTCGCGACTCGGCGACCACCACGGCGACCGCGTCCCCGGCGAACCTGATCACGTCCTTCGTGAGCGGCCAATGCGTTGGGATCTTGATGTCCTCGGTGATGGGCCAGACCATCGGCAGACCGGCGGGGAACGCGCTGTCGAGGTCGGCCGCGGTGAACACGCCGATGACGCCGGGCATGCTCGATGCTTTCGAGACGTCGATCGAATCGACCTTCGCGTGGACGTACGGGGGACGAACGAGCTCCATCCACACCATTCCGGCCATCGACTGGTTGTCGATGAACGTCCCCTGGCCCGCGATGAGTTTGGCGTCTTCCTTGCGGAGGATGGGGCGGCCGACGTACTGCTCCGTCGTTGCCATGGATCCCCCCCCTCAGGCCTTCGCGCCGCTCATCTGACCGGCCGCATCCAGTATCGACTCGACGATGTTCTGGTAGCCCGTGCACCTGCAGAGGTTCCCCTCGAGGGACTCACGAACCTCCGCCTCCGTGGGCGCCGGGTTCTCCTTCAGGTAGCTCGCGGCGGCCATCAGCATGCCCGGCGTGCAGTACCCGCATTGGAGCCCGTGGTGTCGATGGAAGGCGTCCTGCAGCGGGTGCAGGGTGCCGTCGGCGCCGGCCAGTGCTTCGATCGTCGTGACCTCGCGGCCGTCCGCCTGGACGGCCAGGAGCGTGCAGGACTTCACCGACTCGCCGTCGAGATGCACGGTGCATGCGCCGCAGGACGACGTGTCGCACCCGACGTTGGTTCCGGTGAGCCCCAGCTGCTCCCGGAGGAAGTACACGAGGAGCGTGCGAGGCTCGACATCGGCCTCGCGCCGCGTCCCATTGACGGTGACCGCGATCTGCGTCACGGATTCCCCTCCTTCCGGATGGAGCGCGTTGCGGGGTAAACGACGACCCTAGTACGGAGGTGGAGAACGCGCGAGTTGCGCCGAAGGGACTGCCAGCGTGAGTACCGGAGGGACTACCAGGCCGCGGTAGCGGCGGCGAGTGCGGCCTGCCCCGTGCAGGGACGGGAACGGTCGTACCGGACGACGCCGTGGGGGTCGAGCGAGACCCCGTAACACCTCCCCGAGGGGCCCATCACCGCGGCGGCCCAGACGCCGCCGCTCACGGTCACGCTGACGATCGTCGGCGCCGTCGAGGCTCCGTCGACGAACAGGAGCGTCGGGTCGGCGTCGGCGAGCTGGGCGGCGCCGGCCGCCCCAAGGTCGCCGCGGCCGAGCGCGCCTCGCGCGAGCGCGAGGGCGCGCTCGGCCGCGTCCCTCGCTTGACCGTCGAGCAGCTTGGCGACGCCGCCGGGGACCGGCCCGGTCACCACCGGATCGGTTGAGGCGGCGGCGGGGATCGACGCCAACCGGTCCGCGTTCGCCTGTTGTTCTGCAGCCGTCCCCGCCTCGAGCGCCGCGTGCCGGGCATCCGCAGAGCGCTCCTGGGCGACGACGAACGTCGCGAACGCCGAGATCAGCAAGAGAAGGACCACGCCGAACGCCGCGAGCTTCACGGCGAAGGGATCCGTTCGCCGCCGGGGCATGACCGGCGCGATGAAGGTGAAGGTATCGCTCACGCAGGCCAGCTCGTGGCCGACGCGGTCAACGCGGCTGAGCCCGTGCACGTGGTGCCGCTCCCGTACCGGACGGACGAGGCGATGTGGAGGTAGAAGCACGTGCCCGATTGAGACAGGACGGCGAGGCCGACCCCGCTCGAGGACGTGGCCACCGCGATCACCTTCGGGCCGGTCGAGGAGCTGTCCGTGTACGAGAACGCTGGCTCGAAATGCTTAAGGGCGGCGACGGTGATGCCGTCGAAGGAGCCTTGCTCGGCGTAGAGCTCCTGGACCGCCGTGACCGCCTGCTGTTCGGTCGTCTGCGCTTCGACGTCCTTGGCCGCGCCGATCTGCGAGATCGCGCTCCGCTCGCCGGACGCGATCTGCTCGCCGCTCCCCTTCAGGAAGGTCATGTACCCCGCGATCAGAACGACGGCGACCACGCCGGCAGCCACGACCAGCACGATGCGGCCGCGGCCCGAACCGGCGTCGACCTTCGGTGCTTTCGGGCGCCGGGCCGCAGGCAGCGCACGCTTGCGAGACGGTTTGCCGAACGCGAAGGAATCGTCCATCCCTGCTGGTATCGGCACCTGTCCGACCATCTGAACCCCAGTACCATCGGCTCCGTGAGCGAGATCGCGGACGTCCTCGCGGCGATCGAATCCCTCTCCGCCAGCGGCCAGCGGATGGCGCTCGCCACGATCGTCGCCGTCCGAGGGTCGACCTACCGTCGCCCGGGCGCGCGGCTCCTCGTCCCCGAGGAAGGCGCCCCGATCGGCAACATCAGCGGCGGCTGCCTCGAGGGGGATGTCGCCGATATGGCCCGCGTGGTGATGGAGGAGGGCCGGGCCCGCCTGGCCGGATGGGACCTGACCGCCGACGACGATGCCGTCTGGGGTCTGGGGCTCGGCTGCAACGGCGCGATCGAGGTCTTCATCGAGCCCGCCGATCGTGCCGCCGAGGCCGCTCGCGCGCTCCGGACGGCCCTCGTCGAGGAGCGGCCGATCAGCCTCGTGACCGTCATCGAGTCCCCGGAACCGGACGTGATCGCGCCAGGCGCCCGGCTCATCGTGAGGCCGGAAGGCACCGTCGACGGATCCCTCGGCCGGCCCGACGTGGACGCCGAGGCGATCGCCGCGGCGCGCGACCTGCTCGCGGCCGAGCGTTCGGAGATCCGGACCTTCGCCGAAGGGGTCCGCGCGTTCGTCGAGATCCTGGACCCACCGCTGCGGCTCGTGATCTGCGGAGCCGGACACGACGCGATCCCACTGGTCCGAGCGGCCTCGCTCCTCGGCTGGAACGCGACGGTGGTCGACGACCGCGCGGCCTTCTTGAACCGCGAACGGTTCCCCGAGGCCCACGGGTTCGTCTTGGTGGACGACCCCTCGGACGTCGCGAAGGCCGTCACGATCGATGCTCGGACCTTCGTCGTGGTGATGACGCACAACTTCCTACGCGACAAGGGGTACCTGCGGAGCCTCCTCACGACGGATGCCCGCTACGTGGCGATGCTCGGCCCGGCGGCGCGGACCCATCGTCTGTTGATGGAGCTCGACGAGGAGGGCACCCCCGTCACGCAGAACCGTCGGGCGCGCATCCACGGCCCGGCCGGCCTCGACCTCGGCGCGGAAGGACCCGAGGAGATCGCCCAGGCGATCATCGGAGAGATCGTCGCCGTGCGGCGGGGACGCGACGGGGGGTTCCTCAAGGAACGACCGACCCCGATCCACGACCGTCCGCGCCCCGGAACGGAAGCTCGGTAGGCTGCGCCCGTGCTCATCGAGAACGAGTTCACGGTGGCGAAGCCGCTCGATCAGGTGTGGGACTACCTCCTCGACGTCCACCAAGTGGCGCCCTGTATGCCCGGGGCCGAGCTCACCGAGACGGTCGACGATCGCAACTGGAAGGGCAAGCTCACCATGAAGTTCGGCCCCGTTTCGATGTCGTTCGCGGGCTCGGTGACCATGGAGGAGCGTGACGACGCTGCACATCGCGTGGTCCTGCACGCGAAGGGCACCGAGCAGAAGGGCAAGGGAGCCGCGGACGCCAAAGTCACGTCGTGGCTCGAGGCCGTGGAGGCCGGGACCGCGGTGAAGATGCAGGCCGACATGACCCTGACGGGCGCGGTCGCACAGCTCTCGCGCGGCCTGCTCCCGGAGGTCTCGAAGCGGCTGACCCAACAGTTCGCGGATTGCCTCGAACAGAGCCTCGGGGGAGCGGCCGGCGCAGGCGAGCCGGTCGGTGCGTCGACCCCGTCGTCGGCGCCGGCCGTCGTCGCGAAGCCCGTCGGGGGCATCCGGCTCGGCCTCGCGGCCACGTGGAGCGTGCTCGTGTCCTTCTTCCGGCGGCTCCTCGGCGGTTCGAAGCCCCAGCAGGCGTGATCTCGGGGATCGTGCTCGCGGCGGGGACGGGCTCGCGGTTCGGCGGCACGAAGCAGCTGGCCGAGCTCGACGGCAGTCCGCTCGTCCTGCACGCGGTCACGGCGCTCCGCGAGGGGGGCGTCGACGACATCGTCGTCGTGACGGGTCACGACGCCGACGCCGTCGAGGCCGTGCTCCCCGCCGAGGTCCGCCCCGTCCGTAACGCCTCGTTCCGGGACGGGCAGTCGACGTCGCTCGCGGTGGCGATCCACGCACTCGACGAGCGGAGCGAGGCGGCGGTCGTCCTGATGGCCGACCAGCCCGGGATCCACGGAGCCGACGTCAGGTCGCTGGTCGAGACCTTCCGCGCGACCCGAGCCCGGATCGCGCGCCTGCGGTTCACGGACGGACCGGGACCCTCGCTGCTCTCCCGGGAGATCTACGCCGACGCCGGGCATCTGCACGGCGACGCGGGCGCGCGCGTCCTGATCGCTTCGCACCCCGAGTGGGTCGAGGACGTGCCGATCGACCGCCCGGTGCCGCGTGACATCGACACGCGGGATGACCTCGAGGCCTAGGTGCTATCCCGGCGAGGACGCACGAGGGTGCGGGCGGGGTCCGCTCCGACGAACCCGAACCGCTCGTACAGCGCCTGCGCATCGCGGGTGTTGAGGTACCAGTAGCAGTCGGCGGACCAAGGATCCTCGACGGCCTCGCGCACCAGCGCGAGGCCGAGCCCCCGGCCGCGGTATGGCTCCAGCACGAACACGTCGCCGAGCCACGCCATGCTCGCTCCGTCGGACATCACCCGGCAGAAGCCGACGAGCGCGCCCGCAGGATCGTATGCCGCGATCACGCGCGTGGACGATCGGATCAACTCGCCGATCGTCGTCCGTGACCGCCCCCGGACCCAATACGCCTCCTCGGAGAGGTAGCGGTGCACGACGTCGACGTTCACGCGATCGCGGTCGTCGTCGAGCTCGAAACCGTCCGCGAGCACCCTGCGCATCAGCAGATCGACCCCAGCCGTCGGTGCTGCAGCGCCGGGAGCGTCTGCCGGACCCGCTGGAGACTCGCCATGTCGAGGTCGGCGAGCCAGACGCCGTCGCCCTGATCCGGGGCACGGACGAGCACCTCGCCCCACGGATCGACCACGATCGAGTTCCCGTACGTCCGGCGGCCCTCCTCGGGACGCCCCCACGGTCCCCACTGCGCGGGCGCCAGGACGAAGCACTGCTCCTCGATCGCTCGCGCTCGCACCAGCACCTCCCAGTGCGCGCGACCGGTCACCTCCGTGAACGCGGACGGGACGCAGACGATCTCCGCGCCGAGCGTCATCAGCCCACGATAGAGCTCGGGGAACCGGACGTCGTAACAGATCGAGAGCCCGATGCGCCCCAGATCGGTGTCGTGCGTGACGAGCTCCTCGCCAGCGGTGAACACCGCGGACTCGCGTAGCGGCGGCTGGCCGGGGAGGTCGACGTCGAACAGGTGGATCTTGCGGTAGCGCGCGACGATCTCGCCGTCGCGATCGAACAGACAGGACGTGTTGAACACGCGGTCGTCGGCGGCTTCGGCGACCGAGCCGCCGACGATCCACATCGAACGAGCGCGCGCGATCTCCGCGACTACGTCGGTGAGCGGCCCGGGGATCGGCGCCGCAGCGTCGCGCATCCGGGCAGGCGATCCGTGGGCCGACCACAGCTCCGGCAGCGCCGCGAGGTCGGCGCCTCCGGCGGCGGCCTCCTCCAGCAGCCGGACGGCGGTGGCGACGTTCTCCCGAACGTCACCACCTCCCGCGTTCATCTGACAGACCGCGACGCGCATCGATGAGGGAGCCTACCGGCCGACCGCGTCGCGCACCGCGTCGAGGGACCGGGGATCCTCGAGGCCCGACAGATCGCCAGGGTCCTCACCAAGCGCGGCAGCCCGGATCGCCCGTCGGACGATCTTGGCGCTCCGGGTCTTCGGCAGCTCGTCGACGAACACGATCCGCGCGGGCGCGAACGACTTCCCGAGGTGCTCGGCGACCACGCGACGGAGCTCATCTGCGTCCGCGGTCTCGTTCGGCTTGAGCACCACGAAGCACCACACCTGCTCGCCCTTGACGGGATCCGGGACGCCGACGGCCGCCGATTCCGCGACGGAGGGATGTGCGGCGATCGCCGATTCGACCTCGGCCGGACCGATCCGCTTGCCAGCGATGTTGAGCGTGTCGTCGGAGCGTCCGCGGAGGAACCAGAAACCGTCCTCGTCGCGAACGGCCCAATCGCCGTGCACCCAGACCCCCGGCCACCGCGACCAGTAGGTATCGAGGTACCGCTGAGGATCGCCCCAGATCCCGCGCGTCATCGCCGGCCACGGCCGCGTGCACACGAGCTCACCGACCTCGTTCGCTCCGGCTGGCGTACCGTCGGGGCGCCAGACGTCGACGGCCATGCCGAGCGCAGGCCCGCGGAGCGTGAGCGGCTTCAGCTCGCAGATCGGGGTCGGCGACAGGAAACACGCCCCGACCTCGGTCCCCCCGGACAGATTGATGATCGGGAGTCGTCCCCCACCGACCCGGTCGAACAGCCAGCCGTAGGAAGCCGGGTCCCACGGCTCGCCGGTCGAGGCGAGGACCCGCACGCTCGAGAGGTCGTGGGCGCGCACCGGATCGAGCCCGTGCGGGATCAGGGCCCTGATCAGGGTGGGCGACACGCCGAGCGCCGTGACCGTGTGACGCTCGACGAGCGACCACAGGCGATCGGCCCCCGGATGGGTAGGGGCTCCCTCGAAGAGCAGCACGGTCGCGCCCAGCGCGAGCGAGCCGACGATCTCCCACGGCCCCATGATCCACCCGAGGTCGGTCGCCCAATGCAGCACCTCACCGGGGTGCAGGTCGACCTGATACGCGACCTCCTCGGCGATCTTCACGAGGAACCCGCCGTGGACGTGCACCACGCCCTTCGGCTTGCCCGTCGTGCCGCTCGTATAGCCGATGAACAGCGGATGCTCGGCCTCGAGCGCCTCGGCGGGCAAGGGTTCGTCTTCGTCCGCGAGCTCGTCCCACCATCGATCGCGGACGTGGTTCCAGGGCGTGGCGGGATCGTCGAGGTGACGCAGGACGACGATGTGCTCGACCCGCCCCGCGATGTCCGCCGCACGGTCGGCCGTCGCCTTCATCGGCACGACCTGGCCCTTGCGGAACGAGCCGTCGGCGGTGATCAGCACCCTCGTTCGCGCATCCGCGAGCCGCGCCGCGACCGCGTCGGGGCCGAACCCGCTGAAGATCGGCACCCAGATCGCGCCGATCTTCGAGCACGCCATGATCGCGGCGACGGCTTCGGGGATCATCGGGAGGAAGATGCCGACGGTGTCCCGCGGCCCCACGCCCAAGGAGCGAAGCCCGCGCGCCAGCCGATCGGTCTCCTCACGCAGGTCGGCGTAGGTCCAGGTGTGGACGGACCCCTCCTCGCCCTCGCCGACCACGGCGGGTGCATCCGGCGTCCTCGAGGCCCATCGATCGACGCACTGGTGCGCGAGGTTCAGCGTTCCCCCCGTGAACCAGGTGGTCCATTCGACCCCGGAACCGGCGTCGAAGACCTCGGTATACGGTGCGAAGAACTCGATGTCGAGGTCGGTGACCACGGCATCCCAGAACCATGCGATGTCCTCGACGGAACGACGGACCAGTTCGTCGTAGGTGTCGATCCCGTGAGCGCGCATGAATCGGGTGACGTTCGCCCGTTCGACGTATGCAGGAGGCGGGGACCAGACGACGTCGTTCACGGCTGCATGGTAGAACCGGTGCCGATGAGCCCGCGGATCGGCGTCACCGGCGTGGGGTGGTCCGGGTTCACGCCCACCACCGCCGGACGCAGCTACAAGGAGCTGATGTTCGAGGCCGCTTCTGCCGCGTACCTGGACGCCGGCGTCGACCCTCGGACCGAGGTCGATTCCTTCGTGTGCGCTTCCGAGGACCTCGAGGAGGGCACGAGCATCTTCGACGAGTATGTCCCCGATCAGCTCGGCGCCGTCCAGCGGCCCGTCCAGACCGTCGCCTCCGACGGTCTCTTCGCGGTGGCCACGGGCGTGATGCTGATCAAGAGCGGCGCGGCGAACGTGGTCGCGGTGGAGGCGCACTCGAAGGCGTCGGACATCCTGACGCCGGGCCGGGTCGACGCGTTCGCGTTGGACCCGGTGCTCAACCGTCCCCTCGGGGTGCCCGCGCTCGCGCTGGCGGGTCTCGAGATGCGGCGCTACCTGCACGCGAGCGGCAGGACCGTCGAGCAGTGCGCCGACGTGGCCGCACGCAACCGCGACCACGCCCGGTCGAACCGGCGCGCATCGTTCGCCGACGTCGACGGCGACGATGCGCTGCTGTTCGACCCCCTCACGACGCACCAGGCCGCGAGGAGCGCCGACGGATGCGTCGTGATCGTGCTCGCCTCGGAGGATCGGACGGACGGACGCCCGACCGTGTGGCTGGACGGCATCGGCTGGAACCAGGACGCGCCCTCCATCGAGAGCCGCGACTGGTCGCGGGCGATCGCGGCCGAGCGAGCGGCCGCGATCGCCTTCGCGCAAGCCGACGTGGGGCCCGCCGACATCGACACGGCCGAGGTCGACGACACGTTCGCGTACAAGCAGCTCCAGCATCTGGACGCGCTCGGGCTAGCAGAGCTCGATCCCGCGTCCATCAACCGCTCGGGGGGAGCCCTCGGCGAGGGCTACCTCCACGAGGCCAACGGCCTCGCGCGGACCCTCGCCGCCGTCGAGCAGCTCCGCGCCGGCGACGGCCGCGCTGCGGTCGTCCAGTCCTGGCGCGGCCTCCCGAGCACCAGCGCGGCCGTCGCCGTGCTGCGGATGGATCGATAAGAGCGATGCCCCCGATCGACCTCGTCTACCTCTTCGTCCAGGACATGGACCGCGCGGTGTCCTTCTACGAGACGACCCTCGGCCTTCGGTTGCACTTCCGGGCGGGGAACGACTGGGCGCAGTTCGAGACCGGCACGATCCCGCTCGGGCTGCACGGCGTTCGACCGGGAGAAGCGATGGAGCCGGGCGGGACGATCGGCTTCACGGTCGATGACCTGGACGCGGCGACGACCGGGCTGAAGGCGAAGGGCGTCGCGATCGATCACGAAGGCGGAGGCGAGGACGGGAGGCAGCGCTTCGCCACCTTCACCGACCCCGACGGCAACGTCCTCGCGTACTTCGAGCGGGCCGAGACCGGCGAGCGGCACGCATGACGGGTCGCCGGGTCGCGGTCGTCGGCGCCGGGATGACGCGGTTCGTCCGGCGCGCGCAGGAGACGGGCAAGGAGCTCGCTTTCCAGGCATCGCGGGCGGCGCTCGACGCCGCGGAGATGAAGCTCGACCAGGTCGACGCGGTCTGTCTAACGAGCGCCCCGGATGCTTTCGACGGCGTCCATAGGAAGGGCGACTACCTCGCGGACGGCGCCGGCGGATGGAGCAAGCCCTTCATCCGCACGTACGTGGGCGGCGGCAGCGGCGTGTTCACCGCGATCCAGGGCTGGTACACCGTCGCATCCGGGCAGGCGGATGTGGTGCTGTGCGTCGCCGAGGAGAAGATGTCGTCCTGCCAGCCGCATCCGCAGGGCGCGTTCCTCACGATCTTCGACAACATCCTCGAACGACCCCTGGGCCCGAACCTCCTGTGGATCTTCGCCCTGGAGATGAACCGGTACATGCAGCGCTACGGACTGGAGAAGCGCGACATCGCGGCCGTCGCGGTCAAGAACAAGCGCAACGCCGCGGATCACCCCGCCGCGCTCCTCGGGCAAGCGGACATCTCGGTCGATGACGTGCTCGCGTCCGAGGTGCTCGCGTGGCCGGTGCAACGGCTGGACGTCTCGCCGATCAGCGATGGAGCCGTCGCGATCATCATGGCCTCCGAGGACGCGGCTCGGCAGCTCACCGCTGCGCCGGTGTGGATCGAGGGCGTCGGGTGGAACCTCGATAGCACCTATTGGACGAACCGGGACCTGGCCTACCCCGAGTACGTCGAGAACGCCGCTCGGATGGCCTACGAGATGGCCGGCATCACCGAACCACGCAAGCAGATCCACGTCGCCGAGCCCTACGACCCGTTCGACTACAAAGAGCTCCACCACCTCGAGGGCCTCCTGTTGTTCGATAAGGGCAAGGCTCCCGAGGCGGCGGCCGCCGGCGTGACCGCTCGCGACGGGGACCTCCCGTGTTGTCCGAGCGGAGGGCTGCTCGGGGTCGGGAACCCGATCGCGGCGGCTGGGCTCATGAAGATCGCCGAGTTGTTCTGGCAGCTCCGCGGCGAAGCCGGAGCGCGCCAGGTCCCCGGGACGCCCGAGCGCGGTGTGGCACAGGCATGGGGCGATCTGATGCAGGTCGGCACCGTCGTCGTGATGGGAAGCGATCGAGCTGGTGGCCTGCGGGGATCCGACGGAGGCTCGGTCGGTGGCCCGACCCAGCCCATCACGATGCTCGGGCCGACGTCGCTCTCGGACGCGCAGTTCCGGAGCGCTGCCGGCGCCGTCGACACACCGCTGGACGTTCGGTACGCGTGGGATCCCGGCGACGCCGTCGGTGCCTTCCTCGATGGGTTCCGCGACGGGAGGATCCTCGCCACCACCTGCACTTCCTGCGGCCGAACCCTGGTCCCGCCCCGAGCGTTCTGCGAACGATGCTTCCGGTCGACCGATGCATGGATGGAACTGGCCGCCATCGGGACGGTCGAGACCTTCTCGATCTGCCACGTGACGTGGGATATGCGCCCGCTGGATGAACCCGAGCTGCCGGCGGTGATCAGGATCGACGGGTCGAGCAACGGCGGTTTCCTCCACAAGCTCGGCGAGGTCGCGCCCGACGACGTGCGGATCGGGATGGCGGTCGAGGCAGTGTGGCGACCCCTAGACGACCGCACCGGCTCGATACTCGACATCGCCTATTTCCGGCCACGCGATCCGGCGCCTGATCGCGAGCTGGTCGCCGCCGCCGCCGCGGAGATGACCCCGTGACCGTCCGCCGGATCGAGGGAGAGCTCCCGGTCGCGTTCCGCTACACGCCCGGGGTGGGCAACACCGCTTTCTTCGAGGCGCTCCGGGACCGCGGGACGTTCCTCGGCTCGCGGTGCGCCGACTGCGGCGTCACCTACCTGCCGGCACGGATCTTCTGTGAACGCTGCCTCGCCGGGCTCGTGCCCGACACCGAGTGCGGTCCGGACGGGACCGTGGAGTCCTGGACGGTCGCCCGTCAGGACGTCGACGGCAGTCCGCTCGACCCGCCCGTGACGTTCGCGCTCGTCCGGCTCGACGGCGCCGACACCGTTCTGTTGCACCGCCTTCTGGGGACCGCCGACATCGGGGAGCGCGTACGGCCGGTCCTCCGGCCGGAGCGCACCGCGTCGATCCTAGACCTGGAGGGGTTCGAGCCGATATGAACTTCGACCTCACCGAGGAACAGCAGCAGCTCCGGGCGCTCGTCCGCGAGTTCGCCGACAGGGAGGTTGCGCCCGGCGCGGCGGAACGGGATCAGCGCGAGTCCTTCCCGATCGAGATCGTGAAGAAGATGGGCGCTCTCGGGCTCTTCGGGCTCCCGATCCCGCAGGAGTTCGGCGGCCTCGGGGCCGACGCCATCACGTGGGCGCTGGTGATGGAAGAGCTGGGGCGGGTCGACTCGAGCGTCGCGGTCACGCTGTCGGTCGCGTCGGGTCTGGCCGGTGGGATGGTGACGCGCTTCGGGACCGCGGCGCAGAAGGAGAGGTGGCTCCCGCAGATCGCCGCCGGAGAGATGCTCGCCGGATTCGCGCTGACGGAGCCGAGTGGTGGATCGGACATCAAGGCGCTGCGGACGACCGCGCGCCTGGTGGACGGCACGTGGACGATCGACGGGTCGAAATCCTTCATCACGAACAGCGGGACCCCGATCACCGGGTTCCTCGTGGTTGCATGCCGGACCGACGAACCACCCCACGACGTCTCGACGATCATCGTCCCGGCCGACACGGACGGTCTCGTCATCGGATCCGAGTACCGGAAGATGGGCTGGCGCTCGACGGACACGCACGAGGTCGTCCTCCAGGGGTGCCGGGTCCCCGAAGATCACCTGCTCGGCGAGCGGGGCCGCGGCCTCCGGCAATGCCTCGGATCGTTGGACGACGGCCGCATCGCGATCGCCGCGATCTCGGTGGGCTTGGCGCAAGCGTGTTTGAACGCGAGCCTCATCTACGCGCGCGATCGGGAGGCCTTCGGCCGCCCGATCGGCTCGTACGAGGCGATCGCGTTCAAGCTCGCCGACATGCGGGTCATGATCGAGTCCGCGCGTCTGCTCACTTGGCAGGCCGCCTGGCTGAAGGATGAAGGTCGCGACTACACGGCGGCCGCCGCCACCGCGAAGCTGAGGGCGAGCGACGTCGCAAACGTCTGCGCACGCGAGGCCGTCCAGATCCACGGGGGATACGGCTACACCGAGGAGTTCCCGGTCGCTCGCTACTACCGTGATGCAAAGGTCCTCGAGATCGGCGAGGGCACGAGCGAGATCCTCAGGCTCGTGCTCTCGCGCGATCTCGGACTGGAACCGATGACCTGACGGTCACTCGGCCTTCAGGATCTCCGCGTCGATCTCCAGGTCGACCTTCTTGCCGACCAGCAGACCTCCGGTCTCCACCGACATGTTCCACGTGAGATCCCAGTCGGCGCGCTCGATGGTGGTTTTGGCTGAGAACGCGGCCAGGGTCGCGTCGCCCATCCCCGGGCCCCAGCCCAGGAACTCCGCCTTGAATGTCACGGGGTTCGTGATGTCCTTGATCGTCAGGTTGCCGTCGATCTCGAACTCGTTGCCTTCGCCGATCCGGATCCCGGTCGACTCGAATCGGATGGTCGGGTGCTTCTCGGTGAGGAAGAAATCCCCGCTGTTGAGGTGACCGTCCCGCATCTCGTTCCCGGTCGTGACCGAGGCGCTGTCGAGACTCACGACGATCTTCGAGTCCTCGAGCTTCTCGGCGATCTCTACCGAGCCCTCGTACTCGGGGAAGTGACCCCTGACCTTGGAGAGCATGTGCCGCGCAACGAACGAGAACGTCGTGTGCGCTTTGTCGAACTCCCACCTCCCCGCTGGCGGGACGCTGATCCCGTTCACGGTCTTCGTCTCGGTAGTGGCCATCCGCCTTCCCCCTTCGTCTCGGTGGGCTTCCGCCCCATGCGGCGCCCGACCACCCCAATAACGATCCCGAAGGCACTCGGTATTCCAGAGTTCCTCAGGTTTCGGAATCTCCTTCCCGATACCGAGCGTTGAAGGGATAGCATGCTGCGGAACGTACGAGCGAGGGAACGCCATGAGCCTTGAGGAAGAGAGCCCGGTCTGCCGCCATTACCGTGTGGCGGCCGACATGCTGGGGAAACGATGGACGCCGCAGATCCTTCGGGGGCTGTTGAGCGGCGTCACGCGGTACACCGACCTCAAGGCAGGCGTGGCGCCGATCTCGGATGCTCTCCTGTCGGACCGGCTGAAGGAGCTCGAGTTGCTCGGTATCGTTCGCCGCGAGGTGACGCCCTCCACGCCCGTGCGCATCGCCTATGGGCTGACGGCCAAAGGGGAAGATCTGGCCGGCGTGATCAGCGAGCTGGCGGAGTGGGCAGAGCGCTGGGCCGAGGAGCCGGCTATCCGATAGCGGCGTCGGCAACCGCCAGCGCCTCGTCGATGATCGCGAACCCGTCCTGCAGCTGCTCCTCGGTGATGCAGAGCGGCGGATTGGTCATGATGCCGTTCCACCGAACCATCGTGAACAGCCCTCGATCGAGTAGGGCGCGGTTAACCTCGATCATCGCCTCGTTCGTGACGTTGTACGGCGACAGGGGCTCCATGGTCGCCCGGTCCTTGACCAGCTCGAGGATGCCGAAGAGGCCGATGTTGCGATGCAAGCCGACGCTCGGGTGGTTGTCGGCGAGCACCTCGTGGTGCCGTCGCATCACCGGCTCCAGCCGTTTCGCGTTGCCGATCAGGTCGTCCTGCTCCAACACGTCGATCGCCGCGAGCGCCGCGGCGCACGACAGCGGATGCGAGTTGTAGGTCAGACCGCCGTAGAACACGTTCTCTTCGAAATACTCGGCGATCGCCGACGATATCGCGACCGCTCCTAGCGGAAGGTAGGAGGACGTGAGGCCCTTGGCCGCCGTCAGCAGATCGGGAACGACGTCCCAATGGTTCACCGCGAACCACTCCCCCGTCCGTCCGAACCCGCACATCACCTCGTCCGTGATCATCACGATGCCGTAGCGCGTGCAGAATTCGCGGATCCCTTGCAGGTACCCGTCCGGCGGGATCAGGACGCCGTTCGTCCCGGTCACGGTCTCGAGGATGAAGGCGGCGATCGTGGACGGCCCCTCGAGGACGATCTGCTCCTCCAGTCGGTCGAGTGCCTCTTCGGCGGTCTCGCTCGGTCGGTCCGGGCCGTGGTAGGGGTCGAACACGCGCACGATCCCGGGCACCGGAGGCTGCTCGTTCGCCCAGCGACGTGGGTCCCCCGTGAGGTTGGCGGTGAGGTAGGTGGCGCCGTGGTACGAGCGGTAACGGACCATCACCTTGCTGCGACCGGTGAAGGCCTTCGCCATCCGGATCGCGTTCTCGTTCGCCTCCGCGCCACCCAGCGTGAAGAACGTCTTCTCCAAGTCGCCCGGCCACACCGTCGCCAGCTTCTGTCCGAGCAGCGCGCGAGCCTCGTACGCCGCGAAGGGCGTGATGTAGGGAAGCTTCTCCCCCTGCTTGGCGATCGCGTCGATCACCCGTTTGTCGCCATGGCCGATGTTGACGCCCATCAACTGGCTGTTGAAATCCAGATAGCGCGTCCCGTCGGTCGTGTAGAAGTACACGCCCTCCGCGTGGTCCACCGCCATCGGCGCAAGCTTCGACTGTGCGGACCAGTCGAAGAGCGTGTGTCGCCTGGAGAGCTCAACGATCTCCTCACCGGACAGGGTCACGATGCACCCACCCCTTTCACGATCCGGCCACCCTTCATCACGAACGGGACGTCCTGGAGCAACGTGACGTCGTCCGCCGGATCCCCGGGGACCGCGATCAGGTCCGCATAGGTGCGCGGAGCGATCGCGCCGACGCGATCCTCCCATCCCATCAGCTCCGCAGCCCATCGGGTGGCGCTCTGGATCGCCTGCATCGGCGTCAGACCGAACCTGACGTACAGCGCCAGGTTCCGCGCGTTCCAGCCGTGCGGAGCGATGCCCGAGTCGGTCCCGTTCGCGATGCGCACGCCGGCCTTCACGCACTTCGTGAACCCCTCCCGCTGGGCGTCGTTGGTGAGGCGCGTCTTGCCGAGCACCTCTTCCGTGTAGCCGAGGGCGGGACCCTCCTCGAGCATGTAGTCACCGTCGTACATGTCGGCGACCAGGTACGTTCCGTGCTCGGCCATCAGTTCGATCGCCTCGTCATCCATCAGGGAGCCATGTTCGATCGACCGGACACCCGCGCGGACCGCGCGTTTGATCCCCTCCGCGCCGTGGGCATGTGCGGCGACGAACGTCCCCGCGAGCGCGCATTCCTCCACGGCGGCCCGGAGCTCGGTCTCCGTGAACTCGGGGAGACCGGGGTTCGTCCCGGACGTCAGCACCGCCCCCGTCGCAAGGACCTTGATGAAGTCCGCTCCGTATCGAAGGATCTGGCGCACGTTCGATCGCATCTGATCGACCCCGCTCGTCACGCCGAACCGAAGCTCGCGCGGGACCACCGCATCGACGTCCGGCGCGAGCCCCGTGAGATCGCCGCCGCCACCCGGGCACGTCACGTAGGCGCCGGCGCAGAGCATCCGAGGCCCTTCCACCCATCCGGCCTCGATCGCGTCCCGCAGGGCGACGTCGACGAACGCGCGGAACGTGCCTACGTCGCGCACCGTCGTGAAGCCGGCGAGCAACGTATCACGCGCGTTCTTGACCCCGGTCAGCGCCTCCTGGGCGCCCGTGCGGGTGACCAGCGAGGCGTACCCCCGACCGGTGTCCTGGAGCCCGATCAGGTGGCTGTGCGCGTCCATCAAACCGGGCAGCAGCGTCGAGCCGTCCAGGCGGATCACCCGCGGCCCCTCGGGGACATCGGTTGCGGCGATGACCCCCTCGATCCGCTCCCCGGTGACGACGACGGCCCGATCGCCAAGCGACTCGCCGCGTTCGGTGTCGATCACGCGATCGGGAACGAGGATCATCCGCTCGGTCATAGGCGGCGAGCATATCGACGCTGTCCCCCGGACGGCCGAGGCCCGAAACCCGACCAACGGGCGATGCCGCTTCGAGCCTCAGTGGCCGATACCTGAAACGTGGTACGCACCGGCTTCCTCTCCGGCCGATCGTCCACCGCCCGCATGGCGATCGCCGCGGCGCCGGTGGCCTCACTGGCACCGACGTCGTCGGTGATCGCCGGGCGAAACGGACGACCGGACAGGGATCCGATCGGACCGAGGGGGATACAAGGCGTCGCGTCGTCTGGCGCCCGTTCCGGTCCCACCGCACACGCGGATGACCGGGGATGGGTCGAGAGGCAACCGGGATGGGAGGTGGCGCGACCGGCCGCGTGACGGTCCTGGCAGGCGAGTTCGCGGAGTGTCTGCTGCCCGCGGATAGAGGACTCGCTTGCCGGGATCGCGGCCGTTCCTAGCCCAGCTCCGCCAGGGTCGCGTCCACCGTCGAACGAAGCTCGGCCGCATCGAACGATCGCCCGTGGCCGCTGTGGGCGATGCGGAAGTCCAGACCCCGCAACCGCATGAGCGAAGCGGCGAACGCTTCCGGATCCTCCCACCCGAGCCTCGCATCGACGTAGATCGCATCGCCCGTGAAGATCGTTCCGTTCGCGTCGTCCAGCAGGCAGATCGACCCGGCGCTGTGTCCGGGGGTGTGCAGGACGACGAGCGAACGATCGCCCAGATCGATCGCATCGCCCTCGTCGACGAAGGCGGTCGGGTTGGCGGGAGGCGTGGTCCAACCGGCGACATCGAAACCCGCGTCGGGCACCGCGCTCAGCGCCACGACGTCCGGCAACGGAGAGCCGTACCAGGCGTAGTCCTCCACGAGCCAGTCGGGGAACGCGCCGCGCAGCAGCCGAAGCCCCGGCGCATCCAGCATGTCGGCGTCCTTACGGTGACATCGACGATCGTCGAACTCGTGCAATCCCCCCACGTGATCGAAGTGGCCATGGGTCGCGATCGCGACGACCGGTCGCCCGTCGCTCAGTGCATCCACCGCCGGCAGCAAGGGGCCGATCCCGTTCGCGGTATCGACGACGAGGTCACGTTCGGTTCCCGCGACGTGCCAGACGTTGGACTCGAGGAACGGATCGACGTAGGGCTCGATCAGCCGCGTGATGCCACCGCCGGCGTCCTGCGCCGCGAACCAGGGATGCCCGACGGGTAGCTCGGGGATCAACGGCGGTCCCGGAAGAAAACGGCGGAAGCGGGCGGGCGGAGGCAGTGCTCCGAGTACAGGCTGGCGTTGTAGCTGCCGACCCCGAGCACGGCGACCACGTCGCCCTCGCGGACCGCCGGCAGGGGACGATCGACGGCGAACAGATCGTCGCCTTCGTTGATGTTGCCGCTCACGGTCACCGGACGATCGGACTCGGCGTCGGCGGCGCGGCACACGACGACATCGAGGACCGCGTCGTAGATGAACCGCTCCGGGGCTTGGTTCCATCCCGTATCCAGCCCGGCGAACAGGATGCCGTCGCGCTCCTCGAGCGTGACGATCTCGGCGAGCAGGACGGCGCTCTCCTTCACCAGGAAGTCGCCGGGCTCCGTCGCGATGACGACGTCGAGGGGCCCGAGGTGTTCCGCCGCGATCGCCGCCCACCCGGCCAGGTCGAGCGGCGCGTCGCCGGAGCGCTGCGGAACGCCGAGGCCTCCGCCGGTGTTGACCTCACGGATCGGACAACCGAGGTCCCGCAGCGTCCGCGTCATCTCCGCGACCCGGCGCAGGGTCTCCGCGAACACCGGCAGCCCGTCGCTCAGGTAGCCGTCGCCGACGTGGATATGGACGGTGTCGATCGTGAGGCCGTGGTTCGCGCAGATCGCGACCGCGTCGGGGAGCTGCTCCTCGAAGACGCCGAACTTCGTCGGTCGCTCTCCCGTGTACAGGGTCGAGGTGCCACCGCCCCACGAGGCGCCCACGCGAGGATTGACCCGAAGGCCGACCGACGTGCCCGGTGCGCGCCGGCCCACGCGGTCGAGCTGCGTCAGCAGATCCAGGTTGAGATGCACCCCCGTGCCGAGGATGGCGTCCAGATCGCCGTCGGACAGGTTCGTCCCCGTGTAGCTGATCTCGTCCGGGCGCCATCCGTAGCGGATGCCCCACGCAACCTCGCCGGGCGAGCAGACGTCCAGCCCGACCCACGGGCATCGCTCGCGGAGGAACGCGAGCACGTCCGGCTCGCGCTGAGCTTTCAGCGCGATCCGGACGAGGCCGCGGAGGCCGGCGCCGGCGAGCGCGTCGCGGAGCGCGTTCGCCTGCTCCTCGATCCGCGTGAGGTCGTACGCGTACGCGGGCGTGCCACTCGTCCTGGCGACGTCCTCGGCGTCACGACCCGCCACAGCGAGCCGTCCGCCGCGGACCTCCAGCCCCGGGCGCGACCACCACGTCCCGGAGAGGCCCGCGACCATGGGCCGGAGCGTACCCGCGAGGCTAGCTGGCGCTCGCGCTGTGCGAGACGGCGTCCGATCCCCACTCGTCGCCGGAGCCGACGGACGCATCCTCGTCGGCCGCGTACTTCACGGCCAGCATCGAAGCGACGATCCCCATCACCCCTCCGAGCAGGGAGACCCAGAGTCCGGCCTGCGTGGATGCGCCGGGCGCGACGCTGTCGGCTCGCTGCAAGCCCCAGACGCAGGCGAGCGTGAGCACGGCGGCGCAGAGCGTCATGAGCGCGCCCATCGCCCGGCGGATCCGCTGGTCGGAGAAAAGGACGTAGGCCGCCCCGAACGCGAAGAGGCCGATCGACATCGCGAGCGCGAGCTGGCCCGAGATGTCCGCGGTCCCGTGATACACGGTGGTATCCGTCTCCCACCAGTCGGCGTAGATGCCGAGGAGACCCACGACGCCTGCGACGGCGCCGCCGATCCCGGCGTAGTTCAAACGCTGGTCCTTCATCGGTGCCTCCACAGGGTCGGGAACAGCACGATGGTGCCCTGCGGGAGGGACCGTTGCAACGACCGGATGCCGGTGCAGCGCGCCAGACCGGGGGAAGGGCGTTCGGGTGACAGACGTCGTTCTCGTCTGGTGGAGGTGAGGGGATTTGAACCCCTGACCCCTGCCGTGCGAAGGCAGTGCTCTACCGGGCTGAGCTACACCCCCGATCGGGGAAGCGTAGCAGAGGGGTCTGACCGAACCTCAGCTCGCGTCGCCCCCGATGAGCCGCGCGTGACGATCCAACGCGTCATGCAGATCCCGCTGGACGAACGCGATCGACAGGTCGCCTCGCGTCTTCTCGATCAGGCTCCGCGCGACGTCGGTCGAGCGCCGGAGGTTCATCGTGATCGCGTCCGGGTAGTCCATCGTCACGAGGAGGCCGTACATGTCCTCGAGGGTCCCGAGCACACGCTCCGCCTTCTCCACGTCCCCGATCCGCAGCAGGTCGAGGATGTGCCGTCGACCCTCGCCGATCGTTTCGGCCATCCCGTTCAAGTAGGGGGCGTCGCCCACCCCGAGCCCGTCGGGCGCGGGAAGCTCTTCGCCGGACACCAGCGCGTAGGTCAGGTTCGCCTCCGCGTACTCCTTCTCAGCGTCGAGCAGGTAGCCGGCGAAGCGAACGTCTGGATGAGACGTGACCCCGTCCGTCCCTTCGTCGAGCGCCGCGCGGGATCCCTCGATCAGTGTGCGAGCCATTCCGAACTCGCCGCGGTGGACGGCGCGGATCGCGTTCGCGGATGCACGGATCGAGCGTCGGGCGGCGGGCAGGGCCTTCTCGCGGGCGGCCGTCTTCGCGTCGAACCGCTCGTGGAGCGCGTCCGAGAGATGGTCCGGATCCACGCCCGTCAGACGCCGGCCGAGGCCGTGCGGACGACGACGTGTACGGGCTCGTCGTCACCGAAGATGTCGAGATCCTGGAACGCCGGCCGCGGCCTCTCGGCGGCGTTCGGAGCCGCGAGCGACGGGACGCCGACGGGACGCCCGGACCCCCCGCTCGCTCTCGCGGGAACACGACGACGTCCGGTGGAGCGCCCCTTGAGCGAGAGCAGGACCCACACGTAGAGGACCAGGACCACCCCCAAGCCGGCCGCCAGGTACCACGTAGCTCGGAGCGGCGGCGCCGCACCCATCAGGGACGTCAGGACGATCGCATCCAACAGGACGACGAAGACCTTCCGTCGGCGTTCGCGGGCACGGGCGCGACGTCGATCGTCGGGGCCGAGGAACCGGACCCCCTTGCGAGGGGTGACGATCCAGCGTCCGGTCGTCCCGTGCACCTCAGCGTTCGCCAAGAGCTCCATCCTGTGCTCGAAATCGATCACCGACCGGGCCTCGGATCGTTTGCGACCCCGGGGCACCAAGAAGGCGCCCCACATGATGCCTAACACGGCGAGGAGCATCCACTCCACGTCCCAGCCTCCTGCCTGTCGCCCCCCGGTCGTGACACAACATCTGGGCTGGGATGGGACCGTAGCACCACATCTAGTACTCGGAAAGCACATCGATGTGATTCCCTCCTTCTCGCGTTCAGGCCTCGTTCGGCCGGAGGTCACCGGGCCGCGTGGTACTCGCCGGACTTCCCACCGGATTTCGCGAGCAGCCTGACGCCCTCGATCCGGGCGGAGCGGTCGAACGCTTTCGCCGTGTCGTAGAGCGACAGCGCGGCGATCGAGACCGACGTGAGCGCCTCCATCTCCACCCCGGTGCGATCGAAGGCTCGCACCGTCGTCACCACGTGGATCCGGCCCTCGGCAACGTTGGGATCGACGGTGATGTCGGCGCCCGTGACCCGCACCGGATGACAGTGCGGTAGCAGGTCGGGCGTCTTCTTGACGCCGATCATCCCCGCGACCTTCGCGGTCTCGATCGGCGAACCCTTCTTCGTCCCGGCGACCAGAGCCCCGACCGTCTCGGCCGTGGTCACGAGCCATGCCTCGGCGGTCGCCTCGCGAGCGGTCTCAGGTTTGGCGCCGACCTCGACGATCCGAGTCGTGCCGTCGATCTGGGCCCGATCGTCCACGTCAATCTTCCGACGAGCGGAACAGCCGCACCCGGACGCGCTCGCCGGCACCCGCCCGCTCAACCCCGGGCGCGAGCAACGCAAGGCCGTTCGCCCGAGCCACGGTCGCGATCAGGTTGGAGCCTCGGCCGCCCGTCGGAGCGGCGGTCCAGCCGTCCGGGCCCCGCCCCACCTCGACCCGCGCGAGCACGCTCTTGTCCCTCGGGCCGCTGATCTCGCCGGTGAGGGTCGCCGTGATCTCGGGGCGCTCGAGCTGGGCCCTGCCCATCATCTTGAGGATCGCGGGCCGGACGAACATCTCGAAGCTCACGAACACGCTGACCGGGTTCCCCGGCAGCCCGAAGAATGGCTTGCCCTCGATGAACCCGAACCCCTGCGGCATGCCGGGCTGCATCGCGACCCGGTAGAAATCGATGTCGCCGCGTCGGAAGAAGGCGGCCTTGACCACGTCCCGCTCCCCAACCGAGACGCCGCCGGACGAGACGAACCCGTCGGCCTGGATCTCGTAGTTGAAGACCGCTTCCTTGAGCGACTCGGGGTCGTCCCGGACGATCCCGGCGAGCACCGGGATCGCCCCCGCCTCGCGGAGCGCCGCGAACAGGGTGTAGGCGTTGGAATCACGCACCTGACCGAAGGTCGGCGCGTCGGTGGGTGGGATCAGCTCGTCGCCCGTCGAGAGCACGACGATCCGCGGGCGTGGATGCACCATCGGGTGAGGGACGCCGGCGTTCGCGAGGAGCCCGAGCTCGCCCGCGCTCAGCCGCTTCCCGATCGGGACGAGGATCTCGCCCGCCCGGACGTCCTCCCCGCGAGGACGGATATGCCGGCCCTCCTCGATGGCGTCGAACACCCGGACCAGGTCATCGTCGCGGGGCTCGGCGTTCTCGATCGGCACGACCGCGTCTGCGCCGGCCGGGATCGGCGCGCCGGTCGCGATCGCGACCGCCTCGCCCATCCCGACCGTCGCCTCCGGCCGTTGCCCGATCATCGCGTGGCCAACCACCTTGAGCTCGGTCGGATCGTTCGGCGACGCTTCGGCGATGTCGGACGCGCGGAGCGCGAAGCCGTCCATCGCCGAGGACGCGAACTCCGGAAGATCCACCGCCGAGAAGATGTTCTCCGCGGCGACGCACCCGTAGGCGTCGGTCAGCGGTAACTGCAGCGGTCGGAGGGGCTCGATCCGCGAGAGGATCCGCTCGCGCGCCTCCTCGAGGGGGACCAGGCCTTCCGCCGAGTCGTGATCGTGCGCGTGCCGCTCGGCCATCCCGCGCAGTCTACTCAGGCCCTCGGAGGGGACGGTGCGGCCGGCGGAGCGGGTCAGACGAGCTTCGCCCGCTGCACGTACTCGGCGAGCCATGCGCGGAACCCGGGGCCGAGGTCCTCGCGCTCGGCGCCGAGCTCGACGGTCGCCTTCAGGTAGTCGAGCGGGTTCCCCACGTCGAAGCGCCGGCCTTCGAACCGGTACGCGTAGACCGCCTGCTCCTGCGCCAGCAGGTTGATCGCGTCCGTGACCTGGACCTCGCCACCGCGGCCGGGCACGGTCCGGCGAATCGCGTCGAAGATCTCCGGGGTGAACACGTATCGGCCGATCACGGCGAGGTTGGAGGGGGCCTCCTCGGGCGACGGCTTCTCGATGATCGACAGGATCCGCACGAGATGCTCCTCGAAGGGCTCCGCCTGGATGGAGCCGTACATGGAGATCTCCTGCCTGCTGACCTCCATGGCCGCGATGACGCTCCGCCCGAAGGTGTCGTGCGCGCGAAGCATCTGTCCCAAGAGGGGCTCCGATGGATGGATCAGATCGTCGCCGAGCATGACCGCGAACGGCTCATCGCCGACGTGCGATTGCGCCATGGAGACCGCGTGCCCGAGCCCGAGCGCTTCTTTCTGACGGATGTAATGAACGTCCGCCATATCCGAGATCTGCCGGATCCGCTTGAGCTCGTCGAACTTCGCCTTGTCCTCGAGGAAACGCTCCAGCTCGAGATTGCGGTCGAAGTGATCCTCGATCGCGCGCTGGCCGCGGCCCGTGACGATCAGGACGTCCTCGATCCCCGCTCGAGCTGCCTCTTCGACCACGAGCTGGATCGCGGGGACGTCGATCACCGGGAGCATGACCTTCGGCTGTGCCTTGGTGGCAGGGAGGAACCGGGTGCCGAGCCCGGCAGCAGGGATCACCGCCTTGCGAACCTTCATGAGCCCCCTCGCTCCGCGGACCGCGAACGATACGCGCCCTTCCGGCGGTGCGCCAATCGTCACATCAGCATAGGTTGGCCGGGCGACAGAGAGGGCGTCGGTAGACTTGGCTCGTCATGCCGACCTACGAATACACGTGTCGTGACTGCGGCCACACGTTCGACATCGTCCAGAAGATGACGGAGGACACCCTCACGATCTGTCCCCGCTGCGGAGGCCGACTCCGGAAGGTCTTCGCCGCACCCGCGATCGCGTTCAAGGGTTCGGGGTTCTACGCCACCGATCACGGCAAGGGGTCGAAGGGGCGGGACGAGACGAAAGACGCGACCGCCGGGACGAAGGCCGACACGAAGAAGGATGCCGGCTCGTCGGAGAGCTCACCGGCGAAGAAGACCGGCGATGCGAGCACGAAGAAGGAGTCCTCCGCCGGCACGGCGCCTCGGCCCAAGGAAGGATCCGACTCATGACGACGGCGGAGATCGGGGTCTTCGGCGGTTCCGGGTTCTACGCGTTCCTCGACGACCCTGAGGAGATCGTCGTCGATACGCCGTACGGGAAACCCGCGGCCGCGGTCACGGTGGGATCGATCGGGGGGCGGCTCGTGGCGTTCATCCCGCGTCACGGGAAGGACCACGAGTTCCCGCCGCATCGGGTCCCCTACCGCGCGAACGTCTGGGCGATGAAGGAGCTCGGCGTCACGCGGGTATTCGGCCCCTCCGCGGCCGGTTCGCTCCGCCGCGACATCCCACCACGCACCTTCGTCGTGTGCGATCAAGCGATCGACTTCACGAAGTCCCGCGAGAACACGTTCTTCGACGGGCCGATCACCACCCACGTGTCGTTCGCCGACCCGTATTGCCCGGTGATGCGCCAGGGGTTGGTCGATGCCGCCGTCGAGCTGGGGATCGAGCATCGCGTCGGCGGAACGATGGTCGTGATCGAGGGGCCTCGTTTCTCGACTCGAGCCGAATCCAGGATGTTCGCGACGGTCGGTGGCGACGTGATCGGGATGACGCAGTTCCCGGAGGCCGCGCTCGCGAAAGAGCTCGAGCTCTGCTTCGCGAACGTCGCCCTCGTGACGGACTACGACGTGGGCGTGGACGGCATCGCGCCGGTCTCGCACGCCGAGGTGCTGAGGGTGTTCGGCGAGAACCTCGACAAGCTCCGCGACCTGTTGTTCGCGGCCATCCCCCGGGTACCGGAGGACCGGAGCGGCTGCGATTGCGCGCACGCGCTCGGCGGCTCGGGGCACGACTGATGGCTCGTCAGTTGGTCCGCATCGAGCTCGCCTTCGTGAGCGAGGAGGACGAGGAGCAGGTGGGCGAGCGGATCCGCGAATCCGTGGCCATGATCGTGGGGCGCGAGGCGCTCGAGGAGTTCCGCGTCCGGACGCTCCCGCTCGACACCGAGAAGAAGGATCACCTCCGACCCGTCGACTGATGTGACCTCGGTCACGGCCGGTCGAGCGTTCGCCACGTACGGTCCGCGGGTGCGCATCGTCCCGACGTTCTCGCTGCGGCGCAAGCTGCCGTTGTCCTCCAAGATCTTCCTCACCGTCGCCGCGGTGTGCGGGCTCTCCTCGTTCGTCTTGGTTCGGGCCGATGCGTCCCGGGCCGCCGGCCAGCGAGCGCTCGCCGGGCCAGGGGTCGGCGTGACGGTCGCCGCGCACGACATCGAAGCCGGCGCCACGCTCGGGACCGCCGACCTCAGGCTCACCCAGATGCCCGCGGCGTTCGCCCCGCCGGGGTCGGTGCCTTCGCTGGATACAGCGGTCGGTCTCGTTGCGCAGACCTCCATCGCGGAGGGCGAGGCCCTCTCCGCTTCCAGGCTCGGCCGGAGTCTGCTCGCCGGGAGCGTTGGACCCGGGCGACTCGTCGTGACCGCGGGGTTCGCGTCGCTGCCCCAGGGCCTCACCACCGCTGACCGGGTGGACGTGTTCGCCACTTTCGGGGGCGCTCGCCCGTTCACCGAGCTCGTCGGCGAGGACCTTCGCGTGTTGCGCATCGACCCCACCACGAACGCCCTCGGCGACGCGGGGACCATGGTCACCCTCGACGTCGACGCCGCGACCGCGCGTCAGCTGCTCCAAGCGGACGCGACCGGAACGCTCGCGCTCGTCGCTCGCGGTCTCGCCGCCGGCACTACACCATCTCCATCCCCGTCACCCGGAACCGCACCGACCTCCGGATAGACTCGGCGCGCCTCCCGACCGGAAGGACGCGCGCGTGACGATCCTCCAGGCGATCATCCTTGGGATCACCCAGGGCATCACGGAGTTCGCTCCCGTCTCCAGCAGCGGACATCTGATCCTGGTTCCGTGGCTGTTCGGGTGGTCGATCGTGCAGGATCCGGCGCTCAACAAGACCTTCGATGTCGCGCTCCACATGGGGACGCTGCTCGGTGCCGTGATCTATTTCAGGAGGGACCTCTGGCGGTACCTGAAGGCTGGGTTGTCGTCGGTGGGCGCGCGCGCGATCCGCACGCAGGACGAGCGGTTCGCTTGGGCCCTCGTGATCGGCACGATCCCGGGCGCGATCGCCGGGGCGCTCTTCGAGAGCACGATCGAGGACAGGCTCGGGCAGCCATGGCTGATCGCCGTGATGCTCGCGTGCTTCGGGGTCGTCCTCTACGTCGTCGATCGCCTCTGTCGGAGCGACCGGTCGTTCGGGACGATCGGACCGCGCACGGGCCTGTTCCTGGGGGTCGCCCAGGCTCTGGCGCTGCAACCGGGCGTATCACGGTCCGGCGTCACGATCACGGCAGCGCGCCTGGTCCGGATCGATCGGGAGTCGGCCGCCCGCGCATCGTTCCTGCTCGCGATCCCGATCATCGCCGGCGCCGGCGTTCTCAAGGGCGTGCAGCTAGCGCAAACCGGCTTCCAGGGCTACGGGTCGCAATTCTTCTGGGGATTCGTGGCCTCGGCGATCAGCGGTTTCCTCGTGATCTGGTTCCTGCTGCGGTACCTGCGGCGCCACGATTTCTTGGTCTTCATGGTCTACCGGCTCGCGGTCGCGGCGCTCATCCTGCTGCTCATCGCGACCGGCGTCCGTTCGGCGACCATCTGAGCTCGGTCGGCTCAGACGCCGGCGAGGGTCATCTCACCGATCAGGATCGACGGCGTCCCGACGCTCGAGAAGAAGCGAAGGTCGCTGCCGACCCCCGCGATGCCCGCGAGCATCTCGGGAAGGGTCGAGGCGATCGTCATCTCGCGGACCGGCTCGCCGATGGCGCCGCCCACCACTCGCAGGCCGGTCGCGCCCACGCTGAACTCGCCGCTGATCGGGTTGGCTCCGGAATGCACCCCGGAGACGTCCATGATCAGCACGCCGCCTTCTGCGCTCGCCAAGAGTTGGCCGTACGAGAGATCACCGGGATCGACGAAGAAGTTGGAGGTTCCCACGCCCGGTGTCGACCGGTAGCCACCGCGCTTGGCGTTCCCCGTGGATCGTTGGCCGTCGCCGGCGCGGTGCGCCGTGTACGTGTCATGGAGGAACCCTCGCAGCGTTCCCCGGGTGAAGAGCTCGGTCCGGCCGCTCGGAACGCCTTCCGCGTCGAACGGGCACGCTCCGGGACCGTCGAGCCGACGGCCGTCGTCGACGAGGGTGAAGGCATCGGAACCGACGGCTCGGCCGACCATGTCGGCGAAGAGCGACCGCCCCTTCAACACGTTGTCGGCGTTGAGCGCACCGGCGAGCACGCCGAGGAAGCTCGAAGCCGCGAACGGGTCGAGCACCACCGGCACCTTGGCCGTGGGAGGCTTGATGGCGCCGAGCATCGCCACCGCGCGCTCGACGGCCTCTTCGGCGACCGGCTCCCACGTAAGTTCGTCGAGGCCACGGGTTATCGCGTAGGAGAAACCGGTCTGCGTCTCGTCCCCGTCGACCGCGAGCGTGACGACGACCGCCCACGCGTCCGTCCTCGCGTACTGGACGTCGACCCCGGTCGTCGAGGCGATCGCCACCCGCGAAACCGCGTCCCCGACCTGCGCCAGGTCGACCTTCGACACCCGCGGATCGCGCGAGACGGTGTAGGCCTCGAGCTCGAGCGCCATCCGTACCTTGTCGTCGGCGCCCACGGTGACGCTCTGTTCGTGGAAGATCTCCGGCATGGCCTCGGACGCTCGAGGATCCGGCAGCGCGTTGTGCTCGTCGGGCTCGGAGAGCGCGGCGTTCTCACGCGCTCGCCACACCGTCTCGCGCGCCTCGTCCTCCGAGGGGTCGGATGCCCACGCATACCCCAGCCGTCCCTCACGGATCACGCGGACCCCCAGGCCGCGTGACTCGGCGAAGGTCATCCCCTCGATCTCACTCCGGAGCGCGCTCACTTCGGTCTGGCGCCCTTCTTCGGCGTACGCCTCGACCTGCTCGCCGTCGTCCGCGGCCTCGACCGCGGCGTGCACGAGCGTCCCAAGCTCAGGCACCGGTGCCTCCGACCGTGATCTTGCCGATCCGGAGCGTCGGCGATCCGCTCCCTACGGGCGCGCTCTGGCCATCCTTGCCGCAGACGCCTTCCCACGTCTCGAAGTCGCTGCCGACGGCGTCGACTGAGCTCATGACCTCGATCGCCCGCCCGATCAGGTTGGCGCCGCGGACCGGCGTGGTGACCTGACCGTCCTGGATCAGGTACCCCTCCGAGACGCCGAAGACGAAGTCGCCCGTCGCGGGGTTGACCTGGCCGCCGCCGAGCCCGCGGACGTAGATGCCGTGCGCCGTCGAGCGAAGGATCTGGTCGGGGTCCTCCTTGCCGGGAAGGATGTTCGTGTTGGTCATCCGCACGATCGGCGGAGAGGCGTAGGACTCGCGCCGGCCGTTCCCGGTGGGTTGGACGCCCATCTTGGCGGCGCGGAGCCGGTCCTGGAGGAACCCCTGGAGGACGCCGGCGCGGAACAGCTCGGTGCGTTGGGCCGGCTCGCCCTCGTCGTCGAAGTCGTACGAGCCCCAGCCGTTGGGGATCGTCGCGTCGTCGACGCCATCGATCAGCTCGCTCGCGCATCGTTGGCCGACGAGGGCGCGATACACGGACGCCTCCTTGTCCACGGCGTCGGCCTCGAGCGGGTGCCCCACCGCCTCATGGAAGAGGACACCGCCGCAGCCGTTCGCCACGACGACCGCCATCTCGCCGGCCGGCGCGGGGATCGAGTCCAGCATCGTGACGGCGCGCGTCGCCGCCCGTTCGGCGGTGACCCGGGGGGGATGGGCGTCGAGGAACTCGACGCCCGCACACGCGGCCGGCCCGTCCCACCCGGTCTGGATCACGTCGCCGCGCTTCGCGACGACCTGGGCGACCAGCCGGATCCGCGGCCGCTCCTCGTCGATCCACCGTCCGTCCGAGGCCGCGATCAGCCGCCGCTGCAGCGAGTCGAAGTAGATCCCGGTCACCTGCGTCACCTCAGGGCTCTGGCCACGCGCGACCTCGTCGACCTCGCGGAGCCAACCGACCTTGTCCGCGGCGGCGACGCTGTCGGCCGCGCGGTTCGCACGGTTGGTCCCCGGCCCGAACCGGTCGGTGAGGTCGACGACGGGCCCCGCGGCGTCGCCGCGGAGCGCCGCGCTCGCCGCCGCGGCGGCTTCGAGCAAGGCGTCGCGATCGAGCTTGTTGGAGTACGCGTAGCCGTAACTGATGCCGTGCGCCACCCGGACCCCGGCCCCGCGGTCGAGACCGGTCGTCAGCTCCTCGACCTTCCCGTCGTCCAGGCGGATCGACGAGGACGAGCGCTCCTCCACGAAGACCTCCGCGAAGTCACCACCCTTGCGGCGAGCGGCGGTGAGGACGTCGGCGACCAGCTCACGATCGAGCATGGCGGCGATGCTACTAAGCCGCGGTGATACGGTCGCCCGGCGACGTGACGACGACCGACACGGCGACGACGGGATCGACCCACGAGATCCGGACCGGCTCCGCCCGCACGGCGATCGACCTGCTGCTCGTCGCCGTGCTCGGAGCCGTGTTCCTTCGCGTCGCCGTCTGGCCCACGCTGGTGCACCACTATCCGTTCGGGGTCGGGCCGGACATGCCCGTCTATCTCTGGTGGTCTCGGGTCGGCGCCGCCGAAGGGATCTCCCTGGTCGGCGAGCGGCCGGGCACGCCGGCTCTGATCCCGACCGTCGCCAGCGCGCTCGGGATCGGGTTGGTGCCCGCGGTCGCGGCGGTCCAGTACGCGCTGATGCCGGCGAGCGCCCTCGCCGCGGCCGCGCTCGCGCGCGGCCGCGGCGAGACGCCCCGGCCTGCGTGGCTCGCCGCCTCGGTGCTGGCGGGCGCCTGGACCACGTTCCTGGGCGGCGGGTACCTCGCCAACCTCGCGCTCGTCGCCGCCTTCCTCGCGGCCGCCGCCTGCCTCGCCCGCCGCACGCGACGGGCGACCGTCGCGGCCGCGTTGCTCCTTGCCGGCGGCGGCCTCGCCCACCCGGAGTTCTTCGTGGTGGCGGTGGCGGTCCTGGTCGCGACCGCCGCGTGGTCGTGGCGGGACGGGCGCGAGGCGTCGGGCGCCGCGCCGTACGCGGGAGCGGACGCCGGACGTGTCCTCGCGGCGCTCGGCGCCTCCGTGGCACTCGTGCTCGGAGGGATCCTCGCGTGTCTGATCGGACCCCCCCGCCTCGCTGGGGACACCTCCCTGGACGGGATGCTGCGACGAACGGGACAGTGGGCCGAGCTCCGCAGCGTCTACGTCCACCGCCTCGTCCAGAACTGGCGGCGGTACGCGCCCTTCATGACCACGGCGCTCGCGGTCGCCGGCAGCGTCCGCGCTCGCGGCTTCGCGCGGCGGTTCCTCGTGGCATGGGCACTCGTCACCGCCGCTGCGGTGCCGCTCGGCGTGCTGACCGGGTGGTATCCCCCCGACCGGATCCTCACGTTCGCGTTCTGTCTCCCGATCCTCGCCGGGTTCGGGCTCGTGTGGATCGGCGAGCGGATCGGTCGTCCGTGGCTCGCGTGGCCGATCGGGATCGTGCTCGTCACGCTGATCGTTGCGCCGGCGGTGCGCGACTGGCGCGCCCAGCAGACGTACGTCTCACCGGACGAGCTGTCCGATCTGACGTTCGCCGGTCGGATAGCGTCGACGACCCCGCCGGGAACCCCTCTGGTGTTCGTCGCCGATGATCCGAGCATCGATGACGCGCTGTTCCGCCTCTCCCACGGGCTCAACATGGTCCGCGCCGCGGTCCCGCCCGATCGGGCGGCCGACGTCTACATGTTCCTCGGCCGTCCCGAGGACCTCGTGGCCGGACGGCCGACCCAGCGTGGGGATCCGGTCTACGACCAGGCGTCGGCCGATTCGCTCGCCCGTCTGCCCGAGGCGCCGCCGGCGATCTTCGTCGTTCGCGAGCTCGATGGGGATCCGGCCGCGCTGACGACGCCCGGCCTCACGAGCTGGAACGGCCTCCTCGCGACGAACGTCCCCGTCCAAGGATCCCTCCGCGCCGGCGCCGGAGAGCTCTCCCCATCCGATCCCTCGACGATCGCCCGCTCGACGCTCCGAACCTTCCTGCTCTTCTTGCTGGTCGGAGCGGGATGGGCGTGGTGGGCGTTCGGAGGGAGCTCGCGCGACGCGGCGGGCGCGCTCGCCGTCGCGCCGGCGTTCGGATCGGCGATCCTGACGCTCGTCGCCCTCGCGCTAGAGCGCCTCGGCGCCGATCTCGATCGTGGGTGGGTCGCCGGCCTTGCCTGCGGCGTCGCCGGCGGGATCGGGTACGCGCTCCTGATCGTCCGGCTCGCCGGAGAGCGTCGGCACGACGGGCGCGAGAGCCCGATCGTCCAACGGCCGACCGAACTCCATGCGTGACCGGAGGTCGCCGACCACGAGCACCAGCAGGACCAGCAAGACCGGGACGGCGACGAGGTATCCCACGAGGAGGTTGAGCTCGAACGCTCCGGGGTAGCGCAGCGCCTCGGCCGACCAGAGGGTGACCCCCAGCATCGAGCTCGCCGCCAGCATCGTCGTCCTCGGCACGCGTGGGAGCGCCCAGACGAGCGGCAAGCCCCAGACCACGTACCAGGGGATCAGGATCGGACCGAGCAGCATGAGCAACACGAGCGACCAGCCCCAGATCGCCGCCTGCTCGGTGGCCGGCGTGGCCCCGGTCGAGGCTCGCCGCCACACGGCGCGGCTCAGCGACCACATGCCCCACGCCAACAGCACCAGGGCACCCAGCCGGACCGTCCAGCCCAACGTGTGGAACGTGACGACGTCGATCATGTGCGCGACCACGGTCGGGGGCGCGAGCCAGCCCGTCTGACCGGCCAACCCGAACATCCCGAGGGTCGGGTCGCGAAGCTGGAGGTATGGCCACGCGAAGAGCAGGACGATCCCGGCCGACAGTCCGACCCGGGACAGGAGCGCGACGCGGCGTTGTCCCCGCGGCCGGCGCCCCACGCACCAGACCAGCAACAGGATGAGGGGGAGGACCGCGGTCACCTTGATGAGCACCGCCAGCGTAAGGACAGCGACGGCCGCGGATTCTCGTTCGGTCACGAGCAACGCGAACGCGGACACGATCGCGAGCGCGACCAGGAGGTCGTTGTGCCCGCTCGCGACCGCGTAGAACAGCACGACGGGGTTGGCGCCGAACGCCGCCAACGCGAACGCCGTCCGCTCCGGCCGCAGACGGTGGACGACCCAGATGATCACGCCGCACGTCGACAGGCTCGCCGCGATCGCGACGAACCGGTATGCCTCCACATGGTCGATCGGCCGAGGCAGGATCTTGGACAGCAGCGCCGAGAACGAGACCCACAGCGGACCGTAGTAGGCGGGGGTATCCACCCAGCGAGGTCCGACGAAGTTCCACAGGACGTCGCTCGAGTGATCGAGCGGCGTTTGGACGTACGGGTTCCCGCCGTAGATCCCCGCGATCCGCCCGTAGAACGCGTACGAGTACACGTCGCGCGAGAACAGCAGGGGAACGAGGAGCAGCACGGCGTGCGCGGCGACGACCAGGAGCACAACGGCCCGCACCGACACCGTCCCGCGGAAGGCCTCGCGCACCAAAAGGAGGAACCCGGCGGTCGCGACGAGGGCGGCCACGACGCCGATCGCGAGCAGCGGATCGCCTTGCAGACGATCCAGGTGTAGACCGACGGCGACGTCGCGGAGGATCCCGTGCGGCTGCCCGTGCGGCGTCAGCAGCGGCTGGTATGGAGAGCCGGGGGTCGTGGCGACGATCGCCATGAAGAGGATGCCGAAGCCCGCGAACAGGAGCGCTCGCAACCCCGACGCTGTGCTGCGGTGCGCTCGTTCGACGACATCCACGATGCCCGAAGGTAGCACCACCGACCCGTATCGTGTGGGCTGCAGACCAGCTGCCACGGGATCTCGATGATCAGGCGGCCGAGACCCGCTCCGGCCGCTTCGGCCGCTCGAATCGCCCGAACACGGCGACGAGCACCGACAGATAGAGGGCGGACAGCCCGATCCACAGCGGCCGTTCCAACCACCACCCCGCCGTGCTGTCGTGCTGCTGGCCGAGACCGAGCGGCCAGAGCGTCAAGACCGTGAAGAGGTAGGCGGTCATGTGCCACAGGAACAAGGTCATGATCACGCTGTTGAGGACGATCGTGACCTTCCAGGGACCCGTTCGCTCGAGCCACCGCGCGAGCACCGGCCGGAGCAGCATGACGGCGCCTATCGACCAGATCGCCCCAAGCAGGAAGCAGACGGTCGGCGGGTAGGCGTTCGACACCTGCTCGACGTCGGTCCCGAGCAGGCTCTTCGGGTACGCGCCGATCCTCGGGAACCAGTCGTAGCGGACCTGCCCGAAGAGCCTCCAGAACGGAGGGTTGGTGAAGACGACGAGCCCACCGAGCCCGATCGCCACCATGGCCCAGAAGAAACCTTTCGAGATCCGAGCGAACGTTCCGTCGGCGTAGAAGAAGCCGAGCTGGTGGGGCAACAGAAGGACGAAGGCCACGTTCGCCCACCGGACGGGCGAGATCCCCAGCTCGAAGCCGATCACGTCGGCGATGCACGCGCCCGCGACCATCACGGCCGGCACCCACCATCGGAAGCGGCGATGCAGATCGACCATCCACGGCGCGATGCAGACGACCACCAGGTAGACGGCCAGGAACCAGAGCGGCCCGAACGGCAGGGTCGCCCCGGGCGGGAGGAACAGGCGCAGGAGCCTCGTTCCGTCCCAGATCCTCGGGCCGGTCGGTGCGCCGACGTCGAGCAGGTGCATCGCGATTATCACCGCGCTCCAGACAGCGAAGAACACGAGCGACGGCCGCAGCAGCCGCATCACCCGGGTCTTCACGAAGCGCGCGTCGGGGTCGCCACGGCGCCGGGACGCGTCCAGCGAGACGAGGTTCGAGAACCCACCGACGAAGAAGAAGATGGGCATCACCTGGAAGAACCAGGTCGCCAGCCACAGCCCCGTGGTCACGCCTACCGCGCTCGTTGTGCGGAGGACCCCGTCCTGCCACCAGACGATGCCGATCATCCAATGGACGAAGACCACCGCGACGATGCTCGCGGCCCGGAGGAAATCCACGACGCGGTCGCGAGTCGCCGGCGTCCTCGCGACCATCTCGCCGAGCCGCGTCGCCTCACCCAACGGACCGCTCCACGAGCTTCACGTACTCCGCCCGGATGCTCCGGTCAACATGCGGGCCAACCTCCCGTGGGAGGATGGCCCGCATGAAGCGCGGGCTGAAGCTCGGGTTCGGGATCCCTCTCGTCCTGCTCGGTCTGTTCATGACGATCGCCGGCATCGCGCTCGTGGTCCTCGTGGGGGGCGACGGCTCGTTCACGCTTCCGGCCACTCCTGCGACCAGCAGCGGGCACGCGCTCGTACTGCAAGCGCTCGGTCTCAGCGAAACGCTCCCCTCCAGCGGCAGCTTCGCGGCCACGGTCGGCGTCACTGTTCGGGAGAACGACGGCGATGGGGACGTCTTCGTGGGGATCGGCCCGGCCGTCGACGTGGCGCGGTACCTTGACCGTGTCCAGCTGGACCGCATCGTCCAGGTCAACTGGCCGGGAGGCATGCGCACCGAAGCGCAGCCCGGGACCAAGCAGCCGAAGCCTCCCGGCACGCAACCGTTCTGGGTCGCGGAGGCACACGGGTCGCCGGCGACGCTCACGTGGCCGGTCGCCGCAGGCGATTGGACCCTGGTGATCATGAACGCGAGCGGCGCCTCCCAGGTGTCCGTGATCGCATCGGGCTCCGTCACCCTGCCGGCGCTCGGCCCGATCAGCATCGTGCTGCTCGTCGTCGGACTCGCGATCCTGGTGGGAGGCGTGTTGCTGACGATCAGCGGAGCGAAGACGCCGTCGGCCCGCAAAGGCGTCCCGCCCCCACGGCCGGACGAGCCCGTCACGGGCCTCAGCTGACCCGCTCGGCGGCCTCGTCCAGATCCGCGCGCCCATCCCGCCGAGCGGCGGCGACCAACACGACGCCCGTAGAGACGATCACGATCGCTCCACCTACGATCGCGAGGGGGGGCAGGGACTCGCCGAGGAGGACCCACGCGAGGGTCACGGTGACCACCGGAGAAGATTGCGTGATCAGAGCCGACAGCCACGATTCGACATGCCGGTGCGACCAGATCACCAACGTGTGCCCGACGAACCCCGGGACGAGCGCGACGCCCACGATCGCGAACCAGTCTCGAGTGGTTGGCCACGTCGGGACGCCCGCCAGCAGGAGCGCCGTCGGCGTCATCACCAGGGCCGCCGCGAGCATCACGCAGGCGAAGTACACGATGGGGTCGGCCCGCTCCCGCACGTGTCGCGAGAAGAACCAATACGCGCTCCACGTCACGATCCCACACAGCGCCAAGAGGTCGCCGAAGGGACTCCACGACGGCGATCCCGAGGATGCGACCGCGACCACCGTGACCCCGACGAACGAGATCCCGACCAATACCCAGTCCCGTGCCTCGACGTGCTCGTGCAGACGACGCGCCGAGACGATGGCGATCGCGACCGGCGCGAGCGCGCCGATCACGGCGACGTCGGCGATCGTCGTGTGTTTGATCGCGCTGAACCCCAGGCCGATGTCGGCAGCGAAGAACACCCCGCCCAGCGCACATGCCCGGAAGGCTGCGCGTGACAAGCGACGCCGCGTGCCGAGCAACGCGATGCACGAGACGGCCGCGCCCGTCCACAGCCGGAACATCGCGAAGTGCAGTCCGTCGAGACTGCTCCACTTCACCAGGATGTAGCCCCAGGCCCAGGCGAACGTTGCTACCCAGACGGCGACGATGCCGAGCCGACGCGCCGAGCGTTCGGATCCGGTCGCACGCTCGAGCATGAACCATCTTCCCAGCCAAACCCCCGGCCGCCGGGCCCTGGTCGCCGGGCCCGCTGCTAGTCTCGGCCGATGCGTGAGCACCGAGGGCTCGCCGTGGCGATCGCGATCACCGCGTTCGCGTTCCTGGTCACCCTCCCGTTCGCGATCCCGAGCACGATCTGGGTCGTGCTCTTCGTCTACGCGATCGTGAAGGCCGCCGGGTCGGCGCCCGAGCACCCTGACCCCGTCGCGGTCCTCCTCGCGATCGTCGCGATCGTGACGTTCTACACGCTCGCGATCACCGTCGCGGTCTCACTCCTTGGCCGTGCGATGAGCCCGAAGCGCCGGAAGCGACGGTCACCGAACGGCGACGCCGTATGGTGATCCGAGCAGCTCGCGAACCTCGCCGCCGTCGTCGAAGTAGAGGAATCGATCCATCAGCCGCATGAACCAACGGTCGTGGGTGACGGCCACGACCGTCCCCTCGTACCGACCGATCGCCTCTTCCAGTGCGTCGGCCGAGGCGACGTCGAGGTTGTCCGTCGGCTCGTCCAGCAACAGGAGGGTCGGCGAGTCGATCTCCATCAACATGATCTGGAACCGCGCCTGCTGTCCTCCGGAGAGCACCTGGTACGGGTTCCCCGCAACGCGATCCAGCTCGTAGCGACGGAGGGCGGACATCGTCGCGGTCCGGTCGAGCCCCTTCTTCAGGACCACGTCGCGGATCGGAAGATCACCGACGTCGGCCCGGTCGTGCAGCTGCGCGAAGTGTCCCGGCGTCACGCGGGCACCGAGCATCCACTCGCCGTCGTGCGACACGAGCTCCCCGGCGAGCAGTCGGATCAGATGCGTCTTGCCCGTCCCGTTCGGCCCGATCACCCCGACCCGCTCGCCGAACCGCACCTCCGCGTCGAATGGTTCGACGATCCCGGTGATAGAGAGGCCACGCGCGCGGAAGACCACCTTCCCGGTTCGGCCGCCGCCGAGGCGCATCTTCACGTCCTGGTTCGCGGCCTTCTCGGGCGGCTTCTCGCGTGTCTCGAACCGCTCGAGCCGGTGTTCGGCCGATCGTGCCTTGGACGCCCAGCCGTCGTTATACGCGGCCTTGCGCTTCATCTCCTTCACCATCTCTGTGAGGCGGTGGTGCTCGTCCTCGTACCGGCGGTGACGTTCATCGAGACGCTCGACCCGAGCATCTCGGGCCCCGGCATAGGTGGAGAAGCCTCCGACGTGGGTCCACGCTGCGCGCCCCTCGAGGGTCACGATCCTGGTCGCCGCCCGGTCGAGCACCGTCCGGTCGTGCGAGACGAACAGGATCGTCCTGGGGTCCTCGGCGATCGTCGTCTCGAGCCATCCCTTGCCCTGGATATCGAGGGTGTTGTCCGGTTCGTCCAGCAGGAGGACCTCGAACGGCGACGCGAAGACGATCTCCAAGGCGAGCCGCTTGCGCTCACCACCGGAGAGCGTTCCGACCAGCCGCTCGGCGCTCTCCGGATACCCGCCCCCGAATGCGGCTTGTGCGCAGCGGTCCCAGAGAACTTCGGCCCGGTATCCCCCTGCCTGCTCCCACGTCGCGAGCGCCGACGCGTACGCCAGCTGGGCTTTCTCGTCGGGCTCCACCGCCAGCCGCTCTTCCGCAGCACGCACCCTCGCCGCGGCCGCTCGCACTGCCGGCTCGCTGTAGGCGAGCAGGAAGTCGCGAACGCTCGTCGGGTGTTCGCTCGACCCGATGAACTGCTGCATCAAGCCGATGCGCCCCTCGACCCGAACCGTCCCCACCGCCGGTCGATCCTCGCCCGCCATCAACCGGAGCAACGTCGTCTTGCCGATCCCGTTCGCACCGATCAGGCCTGCGTGCTCACCGTCGGGCACGCGGAAGGACACACCTTCGAAGAGGGTCCACCCCCCTGGAAGGGCAACGGTGACCTCGGTCAACTCGATCACGCCCATGCCAACGTCGCAGCTTACGAGCGCAACAGCCCGCCGGTTGCGCTCCACGACCGCGGTGAGTACCTTGGGTCGACACGGGGGGAGGGGCAGGGCGTGGAGATACCGTTACGAAGGCCTCCCGGCGTCCTTATCGAGAGCCTCGATCTCCAGCCCTACGGTAGGTTCCGAGCCAGGTTGCAGATCCCGAAACAACGACCGTACTCCTTGGCGCCGAAGGCGAAGCGCGCCGTCGCGGGTTCGATCGGCGGCATGGTCTTCGTCGCGTTGGTGTGTGCGACACCCAATTCGCCGTTCTACCCGCTGCTGCCGATCGGGATGGTGGCAGCCAACCCCCTTCGCTGGATGTCGGGTGTGGTCGGACTCGGCCACCTCGGCACGACGCCGTTGATGATCGTCGGGCTGCTCGCCACGGGCAGCGCCGCCGCGGGGTTCGTGCTCCTCGTGCGGGAGGCGTGGGCCGGGCGCATCCCGGTGCGTACCGTCGTCCTGCTGACCATCGGCTTCCACGCGATCGTGCTGATGTTGCCGCTGTTGTTCTCACGCGACGTGTACAGCTATGCGTACTACGGACGGATCGTGAGCACGTACGGCGGCAACCCCTACGTGCTCACGCCCAGTGATTTCCCCCTGAACGGGTTGTGGCACCTGACCTGGCCGGGATGGCGAGAGACGCCGTCGGTGTACGGCCCGCTGTTCACCTGGATGTCCGCGTTGATGACGAGGGTCATCAAGAAGCCGACCGAGGTGGTCGCGAGCTTCCAGCTCCTTGCCGCGGTCGCGAGCCTCGGGACGGTCGCGGTCGTCGGGCGGCTCGTGCAGAAGGTCCGGCCGGAACGCGCCGCCTTCGCGATCGCGATGATCGGGTGTAACCCGATCGTCGTGTACCACGTCGTCGGCGGCGGCCACAACGACATCCTCGTCGCGTTCGCCGTTGCGTGCGCCGTCTCGTTCCTCTTCGCGCGACGCGAGTTGCTCGCGGCGATCGCGCTCGCGCTCGGGATGTCCGTGAAGGCGAGCGCCGTCGTCCCGCTCGTCCTGCTCGTCGTCGCCATCGTCGCGAACGCCCCACCCGAGCGCCGCCGCCGCGTCCTCGCGATGTACGGCGCTGTCATCGCCGGCGTGTGGCTCGCGCTGGCCCTCCCCTTCCTCCAATGGACCAACCCGACATTGGGGTTGATGGAGGTGTCGGGACACGACTCGTGGATGGCGCCGGGCCAGCTGATCGTTCGCATCGCCTCCGGCGTGGGGGGGCTGATCGGCGGCGACCCGTTCCGAGAACCGGCGGCCAGTGCCGCTCGCATCCTCTTGTTCACGCTGTCCCTCGCGGCGGTGATCGCGATCGGCCACCGGATCTGGACGTCGGTCCAGGCGCGAACGCCCGAGGCGATGGCGGCCGCGTGGGGATGGGCGTTCCTCGCGATCACCCTGCCGTCGCCGGTGCTCTTCACGTGGTACCTGGTGTGGGCGCTCCCTCTCGCGTGGATGATGCCGAAGATCGCACGACGGGGCATGGTCATCCTCTCCGCGTTCTTCGTCGTGACCCAGCTCGTCACCGAGACGTCGCGATTGCCGACGTACCTCCAGACGGTCAGGCTCCCGTTCGGTCACCCGATCGCGATCGCGGTCTGTGTCTGGGTCGGGGCGGACTTCGTCCGGCGGATCCGTCGGGGAACGCCCCTGGAGGCGGAGACCGACGAGCCGACGTTCGGCGATGCGTTCGAGGCGGGGACCTGGCGCGGCGCTGCGCGTCCGGTGTCGCTCGACCTCGAGCTCGTGGACCCGGCGCCTGTCGAGAACCCCGAGCTGCTCCCCGCCGTCGTTCCGGTCGAGGATCCCGAGCCGCTTCCCGAAGCCGTTCCGCTCGACGTCGCCTAACGACCGAGGGCCGACAGCGCCAATTGGCCACACGCGGCGTCGATGTCTCGTCCCCGGGTGTCGCGGACGGTGACGTTGACGCCGGCCCGCTCGAGCGCGGTCACGAACGTCCGGATCCGCGCCGGTGGTGACCCGACGACGGGGTAGCCCGGCGTCGGGTTGAGCGGGATCAGGTTCACGTGCGCGTGGAGGCGCCTGGCGATCGGAGCCAGGAGGTCGGCCTGTTCGACGGTGTCGTTGACCTGATCGATCAGGGCCCATTCGATCGACGGGCGCCGGCGCGTCGCCGAACGCCACGCGGCGATCGCCTCCTCCAGCGCCGCGAGGGGATAGCGGCGGTTGGGTGGCACCAGCTGGTCGCGGAGCTCATCGCTCGCGGCGTGGAAGCTCACCGCGAGCCGGACGTGGGGATGAGCGGACGCGAGCCGGCGGATCCCCGGCGCGATCCCGACGGTCGACACCGTGAGATGACGCGCACCCATCCCGAAGCCACCGCGATCGGTCAGCTTCGCGAGCGCCCCGAAGACGTGGCGCTCGTTCGCGAGGGGTTCTCCCATGCCCATGAAGACGACGTTGCCGAGCCGCCGCGGGGTCGTGGCCGGCAGCCTGCGCGCTTCCCGCCGGGCCCACACCACCTGGGCAGCGATCTCGCCCGCCGTCAGGTTGTTCCGCAGACCCATCTGACCGGTCGCACAGAACGTGCAGCCCATCGCGCAGCCGGCCTGCGACGACACGCAAACCGTGACGCGGTCCCGATATCCCATCAGCACCGCCTCGATCACGTGGGTGCCACGAAGCTTGAGCAACGCCTTGCGGGTCGCGCCCCGGTCGGCGGTTCGCTCTTCCAGGACCTCGACGCCGAGCGGGAGCGCAGCCGTGAGACGTTCCCGGAGCGCCGGGGACACGTCGGACATCTCCTCGTAGGTCGCCGCGCGCTTCCAGAGCTGCGTCCAGACCTGCTTCGCGCGGAACGCGGGCTCACCCCATGCGGCCAGGCGCTCCGCGAGCTGGTCGAAGGACAGGTCGTAAACGGTCGACATCGCGAACGAGCGTACGCTGAGCGGCGCCATGACCGTCCGTCGCATCGAGCTGGAACACCCCGTCGATCTCCGACGGACGATCTTCCCGCTGATCCGTGGGACCGGTGATCCGACCGCGCGGATCGAGGGCGCCATGGTGTGGCGCGCGGTGCGGACGCCGGACGGGCCGGCCGCGATGAGCCTGCGCCAGTCGGCGATCTCCGCGATCGAGGCGGAAGCGTGGGGCCCCGGCGCCGAGTACGCACTCGGCGTCGCCGCGCCGGGCGCGGTCGGCGCCCTCGATGACCCGACGCCGTTCGTTCCACGGGACCCGGTGGTCGGGCAGGCGTGGCGCGATCACCGGACCGTCCTCCTCACCCGCGCAGATCCATTCCCGGTCCTCGTCGCAGCGGTCTTGGAGCAGAAGGTGACGGGGAGCGAGGCTCGGACCGCGTGGCGTGAGGTCGTCCGGATGACGGCGGACGAGGCGCCCGGCGATCACGGCCTCCGCCTGCCTCCCGATGCTGAGCGGGTGGCGTCGCTCCCGTCGTCGGAACTGACGCGGCTCGGGGTCACGGGCATGCGCGCGGCCACGCTCCGCGAGGTCGGGCGCCATCCGAAGAAGATCGCCGCGCTCGCGGGTGCGCCGTTCGACGAAGCGCGTTCGTGGCTCCGCAGGCTTCCCGGCGTGGGTGCCTGGACGGAGGCCGAGGTGGCACGGCTCGCGCTCGGCGACCCGGACGCCGTCTCGGTGGGCGACTTCCACCTGCCGAACATCGTCGCGTGGGCGCTCGCAGGCGAGGCCCGGGGCACCGACACCCGGATGCTCGAGCTCCTCGAGCCCTACCGCGGTCAACGCGGCCGCGTGCAGGTGCTCCTTGAAGCGAGCGGCTTCACGGCTCCGAGGTTCGGCCCGAAGCGGGAACGGCGTACCTTCGTATGAGCCGGCGACCTATCATCGCGACGTGCCCGAGCGGTACCGCACGATCATCGAGCCGTTCCGGATCCACTCCGTCGAGCCGCTCCGGTTCCTCACCGACCACGAGCGCAGAACGAAGATCCGCGATGCGGGCTACAACCTGTTCAACCTCCACGCCGAGGATGTCCTGATCGACCTGCTCACCGATTCCGGGACGGGCGCGATGAGCCGCGATCAGTGGGCGGCGATCCAGCACGGCGACGAGAGCTACGCGGGGTCACCCTCGTGGTTCGTGTTCCTCGAAGCGGTACGGGAGCTGTTCCCGTTCCCGCACGTGATCCCGACCCATCAGGGGCGTGCCGCCGAGAAGATCCTGTTCTCCGCGATCGCCGGTCCCGGGAACGTCGTTCCGAACAACACGCATTTCGACACGACGCGCGCGAACGTCGAGTTCGCGGGTGCCGAGGCGGTCGACCTCGTGATCCCCGAGGGTCGCGATCCCGCGGCGCTCCATCCCTTCAAGGGCAACATGGATCTGGAGGCGCTCGAGAAGCTCCTCGTCGAACGGGCGGCCGACATCCCCGTCGTGTTCGTCACCGTGACGAACAACTCCGGCGGGGGGCAGCCGGTCTCCTTGGAGAACCTGCGTGGCGTCCGGACCCTCTGCGATCGGTTCGGAGTGCCACTGTTCCTCGACGCCTGCCGGTTCGCGGAGAACGCGTGGTTCATCAAGACGCGCGAGGCGGGGCAGGACGGGCAGGCCCTGCCGGACATCGTTCGGGAGATGGCGTCGCTCGCCGACGGCATGACGATGTCGGCGAAGAAGGATCCGATGGCGAACATCGGGGGCTGGCTCGCGCTGCGCGATGACGCGTGGGCCGAGCAGTGCCGCAACCTCTTGATCCTGACCGAGGGGTTCCCCACCTACGGCGGGCTCGCCGGCCGCGATCTGGAGGCGATCGCGCAGGGGTTGCGCGAATGCCTCGACGAGCACTACCTCCGGTACCGGACCCGCTCGATCGAGTACCTGTCGGATGCGTTGGTGGCAGCCCGCGTGCCGATCGTTCGGCCCGCCGGCGGGCACGCGGTGTACCTCGACGCTCGGGCGCTGCTCCGGCACGTGCCACCGTTGCGGTACCCGGGGCAGGCGCTCGCGGTGGCGCTCTACGAGGCCGGCGGGATCAGGGGATGCGAGATCGGGACGGTGATGTTCGGGATGAAGCCCGACGGCACCGAGGAGCCGGCCGCGACGGACCTCGTCCGGCTCGCGATCCCCCGCCGCACGTACACGCAGTCGCACATCGACTATGTGATCGAGGTCGTGACGGACGTCGCCGCACACGCCGCGGACCTGCCCGGCTACCGGATCGTCGAGCAGGCGCCGCAGCTGCGGCATTTCACGGCCCGGTTCGAGCCGCTCACGGCTACGAGGTAGCCGGGTCGATGGCCACGGTACCCTGAAGGTCATGCGTATCGCGTTCGTTTCCACCTACCCACCCCGTCGCTGCGGGATCGCCACCTTCACCTCGGATCTGATCCAGGCGATCCGCCAGGCCGACCCCTCGACCCGAGCCCGGATCGCGGCGATCGACGAGCGCAACTCGGTGCGTGCCTATGGGTCCGAGGTCCGCTGGCGGATCCGGCAAGGGAGCCCCATGCCCTACCGGGCGGCCGCCCGGGCGATCAACCGCTCGAACGCCGACGTCGTGTGCGTCCAGCACGAGTTCGGCCTCTACGGCCTGTGGAAGGGCGGCGGTTGGGTGGGCGACCACTGGATCGAGGGCACCTACGAGGACCACCTGACGCCGTTCCTCGACGAGCTCGAGAAGCCCTCCCTGGTGACCCTGCACACCGTGCTGCCCGAACCGTCGCCGGCGGTCCGGGAGGCGGTCCGGTCGATCGCCGACTCCGCGCACGGCCTCACCGTGATGGCCGAAACCGCGGTCGACATCCTCCGCGAGGTCTACGGCATCGCGGAACGCCCGACGGTGATCCCGCACGGGATGCCCCACATCGAGCCGATCGGGCGACGCCGCCTCAAGGCGAAGCTCGGCCTCGATCACCGTCAGATCGTGTCGACCTTCGGTCTCGTGGGTCCCGGCAAAGGGCTGGAGTACGTGATCGAGGCGATGCCGGCCGTCGTCGCCCGGCACCCGGACGCGCTCTACCTGATCGCCGGTCAGACGCACCCCGAGCTCTTGAAGCAACGGGGCGAGGAGTATCGCAACCGTCTGACCGCCCTCGTCGAGGAGCTTGGCCTCACCGACAACGTGGTCTTCGTGAACCAGTACCTCGAACAGAAGGACATCATCGACTACCTGCTCGCCACCGACGTGTACGTCACGCCGTACCTCGATCCGAACCAGATCACGAGCGGAACGCTCTCGTACGCGCTCGGCGCGGGGAAGGCCGTCGTCTCCACACCGTACCTGCACGCGAAGGAAGCCCTCGCCGACGATCGAGGGCTCCTCGTCGACTTCCAGGCGGCCGATCAGATCGCCGACGCGGTCAACACCATCTTGGACGATCCGAAGCTCAAGGCTCGGTTGGAGAAGAACGCGTATCGCTACGCCAACGAGGCGACGTGGCCGAAGACGGGTGCCCGATTCCTCGACGTGATGCGTGAGCTCGTCGCGGAACATCCGCCCGTCCAGAAGGAACGGCGGCGGGAGAAGCCGCTCACGGTCGCCCACCGGCTGCGCGACAACCCGTTGATCCGGCCCGCGGACGTGGAGCCGCAACCGGGGTTCGAGGTCATCTCCACCATCAACCCGGGTGTCGCGACCGTGGGCGACGAGACGGTCCTCCTCGTCCGGGTGACCGAACGGCCGCTACCCGAACCGGGAGCGGACGCACGCATGGTCGACCTCTCGGGTCCCGACCCTCGGCTCGTTCCCCTCCCGAGCGGGCTCCAGCCGGGGCAGCTGATCGGGATGGCGTTCTTCGACCATCAGCAAGAACCGCCACAGATCGTGATCGGCTACGTCCCGAGGGACCTGCCCGGGCTCGATCTGTCCGACCCGCGGACGATCCGGTACCGGAACACGGCCGGGGGGTTCACCCAGGGACAGGCGGAGTTCACGGATTACCTGGCGCACATCTCACACCTGCGCGTGGCGCGCAGCTCCGACGGGATCCACTTCACGATCGATCGCGAACCCACCATCGTGTCGGCGACGCCGCTCGAGGAGTACGGCGTCGAGGACCCACGGATCACCCGGATCGGCGACGTGTTCCACATCACCTACGTCGGCGTGAGTCGGTTGGGGATCACGACGGCCCGCCTGACGACCACCGACTTCCGCTCGTTCGAACGCCACGGCACGATGCTCGAGCCAGATCAGAAGGACGTCGTGCTGTTCCCCGAACAGGTCGGGGGCCGCTACCTCGCACTGACTCGGCCGATGCCGGGATCCTTCGGACGCGTCCTCGGTCTGTGGCTCACGGAGAGCGATGACCTCGTGCATTGGGGGAACCCTCGCCCGATCGCCCAGCCGCGGAGCGGCACGTGGGACGAGATGCGGATCGGTGCGTCGTTGGTGCCGATCCGTGTCGACGGGGGGTGGCTCGAGATCTATCACGGCGCCGACCGCGACAACCGGTACGGGGTGGGCGCGATCTTGCTGGACGCCGGGGACCCGACGAAGGTGCTCGCCCGGACGGACCGGCCCTTGCTCACGCCTGAGGCCGAATACGAGCTCGACGGGTTCTTGCACGATGTCGTGTTCCCAAGCGGCCATGTCGCGCTGGGGAACGGCGACATCCGCGTCTACTACGGCGCAGCCGACACGAGCGTCTGCGCTGCCGACATGGCGATCGACGACGTGCTGTCGGCGCTGGACCCGGTGTAAGCGACGCTGGTCCTTCACCTCCCGTCCTGCGAGACTCCGCAGCCATGCTCCGACAGCTCGCCCGTCTGACCCGCCCGATCCCCGCCGCCGGCGAGGCCCTGGCCATCGCGGTCTACGGCGACGGCGGCGGCGCACACATCGTCGCCAAGGAGTCCGGCTTCGAAGGGGTCGCGTGCGTGGACGACGCGGCGCGGCTGCTGGACGTGCTGTGCGACGTGTGGGCTCGGACGAAGCAGCCGTGGGCCGAGCGATGGGCGCGCGGAATCCTCGAGTTCGTACTGTGGATGCAGGAGCCCGACGGACGATGGATCAACTTCGTCTACGACTGGGACGGCACGCGCAACCTCCACGGCATCACGTCGGCAACCGGAGAGAGCTTCTGGCACGCGCGCGCGCTCGTCGGCGTGAGCCACGCGTGGCTCACGTTCGCCGACGAGCGCGCGCGAGACGCCGTGCTGTCGGGGCTCGACCACGCGGTGTCGAAGCCCGCGCCGCCCGATGTCCGAGCGCTCCACATCCTGACGGCGCGCCGGCTGATCGCCGACGCGGGCGTCACGTCGCTGCGCCCGGCGATGCTCGGCTGGGTGCAGGAGCTCGCGGCGTGCCGCGATGGAGACGTGCTCAAGAACAACGACGAGGAGACCGGGCCACCGCACCTCTGGGCGCACATCCAGGAGGGCGTGCTCGCGTGGTCGTCGACCCTGCTCGACGAGCCCGAGCTCCTGGACGTCGCCGCGCGCAGCGCCGCGGCGCTCGTCGTTCCCGCGGTGGAGACGAGGTTCACGGCGGTGAGCACGTCGCCCTACGACGTGGCGTCGTGCATCTACTCGCTCGACCGGCTGTCCGAGGCGACCGGCGACGAGCGGTGGGCGGCACTCGCGTCCGACGCTCGCGCCTGGTTCGACGGGCGGAACGCGGCCGCGGCGCCGGTCTACGACCGGCGCCGCGGCCGCGTCGCCGACGGGATCGATCAGGGCCGGGTCTCGGAGAACTCGGGCGCCGAGTCGAACATCGTGGCTGCGGAGGCGCTGCTCGATGATGCGCTCGACGTGGCGCGGTCGCTCGAGGATCCGTTCGCTCGCCCCCCGGTGGACCTGCGCGGTCGGGGCTGATGACGCTGCTCGTCGTGATCGCCGCCACGGTGGCCTTCGCGGCGGCGATCCAGGCGACGATGGGCTTCGGGTTCGCCCTGGTCGCGGTCCCGATCATCGCGGTCGCGGACGATCCGAAGGTCGCCGTGGTCGCGGTGACGGCGATCGGGGTCCCGATGACCCTGTGGAACGCGATCCGGTGGCGTGCGCACCTCCGGGCGGGTGCTATGGCGGCGGTCGTCGGGGCCTCGTTGATCGGTATGCCGGTCGGCGCCCTGATCCTGGCGCGAGCGCCCGATCGCGCTCTCACGCTCGCGATCGGTATCGTCGTCGTCGCTCTGACGGCGTGGCTCTGGCGCGGGCTGCAGCTGCCGCCCGGACCGCGGACCGAGGTCGCCGCGGGGATCGCCTCGGGCGCGCTCGCGACGAGCACGGGGACGAACGGACCACCGCTCGTGATCGCGTTCCAGGCGACCGGCATGGAGCGGGATGCGTTCCGGGCGACGCTCGCGGGATGCTTCTTCGTTCAGGGCGTGGTCGCCCTCGCGCTGTTCTGGGCCGGCGGTCTGCTCACGCGCGACGTGGGAGCAGCCTTCGTGGTCGGCGTGCCCGCGATCATCGCGGGCACGCTCGGCGGCGAGCGGCTCTCGATCCGGCTGCACGGCCACGCGTTCCGCGTGGCCGTGCTCACCCTGCTCGGGCTCTCCGGGGCGCTGGCGATCGTCGGCGCCCTGACGAACTAGCGAGAGAACGGGGCGGGACCGACACACGGTCCCGCCCCGTTCCACCTCCCCTCGCCGAGCTCAGGATCAGGAGCCGAGCTTGGGGATCACGTACCAGGCCAGGAACGCGAGGATCGCGAGCACGATGATCACGATGGCCGAGTACTTGATGGCCGCATACCCGACGAGGCTTCCGCGATCGGGCTCGACCGGAACCGGCTCGACCGGCATGTGCTCGTGCGTCTGCGGATAGCGGTCGCTCATCTCGTTCGACCTCCTTCCGTCGCGGCGCTGCTCGCGCCGCCGGAGCCCGTGTCATACCCGCGGCTCTCTCGGGCGAAACCACGTGGACTGGTCCGGGGCAACCGGTCCCGTCAGCCCGCGACGCGCTCGGCGAGGTCGATCAGGCCCATCCGGGTCGAGATCCCGAAGTCCGGCGTCCAGGCCACGGGCCACGTGGAGAACTTCGCGATGACGACGTCCGCTGGGGCATGCACCAACACGGTCTGGCCGTTGATGCCCGATGCCATCACGATCGGGCCGTGCGGATCGACCACCCAGAACTGGTTCCGGTAGTACGCGCCGGGGGGGAACTCGGCGACGTCGGGGGCGGCTGCGAACGCCGCCACGGTCTCGGGATCTGCGGTTAAGGTGTCCTGCATCCACGTACGGGGGATCACCTGCTCGCCGCCCTGGTCGCCTTTCAGGACGAGGAGCCCGAACCTCGCCAGATCTCGAAGCGTGCAGCAGATGCCGCCGTCGGCCATGGCGTTGCCGTGGCCGTCGACGGTCACCTCGGCATCGTTCTCCGCACCCATCGGTCCCCAGAGCTCGCTCGCGACCAGATCGGCGAACCGGGCGCCCGCTGCGCGTTCCATCACCCACGCCAGCAGGTCGGTGAGGATCGATCGGTAGTCGAAGCGGCCCCCGTGCGCACGCTCGTTGCCGAGGGTCGCGTAGTAATCGGTGATGTCGGCCGGCAGGGCGAGGTTCGTCCGTGGTCGCCACAGGTAGATCTGCTCGTAGACGCGGACATCGGCGTCGAGGTTCGTGTAGTCCTCGTCGAAGCGCGTCCCGGCCCGCATGTCCAACAGATGCCGGACCGTGCACCCCTCCCACGATGTGCCGGCGAGCTCGGGCAGGTGCACGGTCACGGGGTCCTCGGGCCGCAGCAGCCCCCGACCGACGAGCCGCCCGCATACCGCCGACGTGATCGACTTCGAGACCGACATCAGCAGATGCCGCGCGCGTGGCGACATATCGTTGAAGTAGGACTCCATCACGACCTGTCCGCCGTGCAGGACGATGATGCCGTCGGTATAGGTGCGCTCCAGGAAGGTCGCGAGCGACACCGGCCGGCCGCCCCCGTGGATCGGCGTCCTCGAGAGGTCGCGGGGCTCCTCGGGCAGTCGCGACACCGGGCCGTCACCGCGCGGGATCCTCGCGGTGGGGATCAGCTCGCCGACGTGCTGGAACGCCCACCGGTTGAACGGCGGCTCCTGCCAGTTCGCGAGCGTGACCAGCCGCTCGGGCGGGAACGGAGGCGGGCCGGCCATCAGCCCGAGGTCCAACGCCGTCGGGATCTTCTCGCGGGTCACGTACCGCCTTCCCCACCCATGGCGCGCAGGATACGGCCCTCTCTCGCTATGGGTCTGTAGCCTCCGGACATGGACGCCAACCGGAACTTGAGCCTCATCGCGAACGAGGACGGCACCGTCGTCGTCACGAACCGGCACGGCACGCAGGTCACGGTCGACTTGCACGGCCTGCGCGGCTTGACGCCGCTCGAGATGCTGCTCGCAGCGCTCGGGAGTTGCAGCGCGGTCGACATCGTCGAGCTGATGCGGAAACAACGGGCGCCGGTGGCGCCCCTCGCCGTCGACGTCGAGGGGCTCAAGGACGACCAGCGGATGCAGTGGCTGCTCGTGACGTATCACGTGGCGGAGGACTTCGACGCGCGCAAGTTCGAGCGAGCCCGGTCGAAGACGGCCGAGGATCTCTGCACGGTCTCCCGGACCCTCACGCACGGCTGTCCCGTCGAGCACGTCGTCGGATAGCGCCCTCGGCCGACGTTCAGCCGAACGGATCGACCGGGCTAGGGGTTCATGCTGGCGTGGTGATGCAGACGGTCTCGGATGTGGATGGCGGAACGATCGACTTCGAGGACCTTTACCTGGCCGAGCGGATCCGGCTCGTCAGAGCCATGCTCCTACTGACCGGACGAGTCGGTGAGGCAGAAGACCTCGCCCAGGAGGCGTTCGTGCGGGTCTACGAGCGGTGGCCGCAGATCCGGGAGATGGACTCACCGGCCGGTTACCTCTATCGAACGGCCCTGAATCTGCACCGGAAGCGTTTGCGACGCCTCGCCGTTGAGGTTCGGAACCGCGCGGTTCAGCACGAAGACGACCCTGGCGGGGACCTCGCCGACGAACGTCTTGATCTCCTGCGGGCGGTCGCCGCGCTGCCGATCGCGCAACGACAGGCGGTCGTGCTCGTCGACTGGCTGGGGTTCCCGTCTTCGGAGGCGGCGCTCCTTCTTGGGATCGAGGTCCCGTCGGTTCGCGGGCGTCTGCATCGCGCGCGACTGGAGCTGCGGCGGCAAGTAGGAGGCAACGATGCGTGAGGACGTTAACGACCTTCTCGATCGTGCGGTCGGCTGGTACCGCCCGAGGAGCGCGCCGGATCCGGCATCGATCGCTGGGATCGCCGGCAAGCGGCGTCGACGTCGGCGCCTCGGCGCGATCGCGGTCTCAACCTTGATCACGCTCGGTTCGCTCGTCTTCCTCATCGGCACCCTGAAGCCGGAGGGACCGCACCCGTCGATCGGCAGCAGCACGCCGAGCGGCACACAGGCGCCAGCATCGACCGGGCAGGTGATCGCATACCACGGCCTCGACGTGACCGTGCCCGCGTCCTGGAAGATCAACGACACGACGTGCGGGACGCCGCAGAGCGACACGGTGATCCGCGACGAAGGGGCCACGACCGCGTGTCTGGTCCCGCGGCCTCCAGGGATCAGCAGCCTCGAGCTGGTCGACAACCTCGAGTTCTGGCAACCGAAGATGCGGTCCGTTCGCACTTCGACGAACCCGTACGGTGTGCAGCTGGAACGAGGCACCGTTCCCGATCGTCCAGGCGCGACCGTCTATGTGCCCGATGTCCACGTCCTGATGTTCGTCGAAACCGTGACGGACGCGGAGACGAACGCCATCATCGATTCGATCCAGCTCGCCGACACCGATCCGAACGGATGCGCGATGCGCGCCATGGACCTCGATCCTCCCGCCTCGTACCAGCCCGAGGCTTCCTTGAAGGGTGCGCTGATCCCCGGCTCGCCGTCGTCGATCGCGATCTGTCACTACGTCGACCACTGGCTCGTGAGCTCAGCGACCTCGACGGGCCAGGAGATGACCGATCTCGTTGGCGTGGTCAACGGACTGCCCGAAGGCTTCGTCCACGCTCCCCCGAGCACCTTCGATCCTTCCATCTGTAGCGAGCCGTCGTCAGCGGGTGGCGAGCTCGGCAGCGGGCTCGTCATCTGGGTCACCGAGGCCGGCTCCGACACCCTTCCACTTTGGGCGCACATCGGCTTCTGTGGCCATCTCGGCATCACGAACGGCGCTCGGGACGGGCAGCTGACGCCCGAGCTCGCCGCCTCATTGAACAGACCGCTCCATGCCGGATACCTGATGCCCGGACGATTGATCCCGGACACTCCTTCGAACTGATCGAGTCCAACGACTTCCCCTGAGCGTGCGAACCGCTTCGGATCGGGGCGGACGCGCGCGCCCAGCGACCGCTACCGCTGGTCGAGCAAACGCCAAGCCCGCAGGGCAAACCCGGCCAGGATGCAGACGAACGCTCCGATCCACACCGGGAAGGCGCCGTCACGAAGGACGAGGAACGGCATCATCGACTCGATGGAGTGGGTCTGCCCGTGCGGGATGGCAACTACCGCGGACGCCGTTACCCAGATGGCGATCCCGATGCCGAAGGCCCAGGTGAGGAACGGGCGTGCGTCAACTTCACGCCTTTGGCTTGTCTGCATCGAGGACACTCTAGGACGATGCCATGCGTGACGCGAGCGCCAGCTACGCTGCTCAGCGTGACCCGCTGGCTTCTATCACCACGCGCATGAAGAACAGCTTGCTCCTCGACGTCTCGAGCATGATGTACCGCGCGTTCTTCGCGCTCCGGGACCCCGGCGTCTTCACGCCCGACGGCCGCCCGATCGCAGCCGTCCACGGCTACCTCGACATGGTCACGAAGCTCATGGTCGACCGGAAACCCGATGAGATCGTGCACGTCTACGACCATGACTGGCGCCCGGTGGCGCGCACGGACATCTACCCGGCGTACAAGGGCAACCGGCTGCCCGATCCCGAGGATCTTCCGCAGCAGTTCGTCCTGCTCCGCCAGGTGCTCGACCCGACCGGCATGCTCCAGGCGCAGACCGAAGGGTGGGAGGCGGAAGACGCGATCGGGGCGTTCTGCCTGGATGCTCGCGACGACGATCGGATCGAGATCGTCTCCGGCGATCGCGATCTGATCCAGCTGGTCCGTGATCCCGTGGTGAAGCTGCTGTTCACGGTGCGCGGGGTATCGGAACTCTTGGAGCTGGATGAGGAGGGGGTCCTGGCGAAGTACGAGGTGCCGGCGAGCCGCTACGGGGAGTTCGCGATCCTGCGCGGAGACCCCTCAGACGGCCTCCCGGGCGTCCGAGGGGTCGGCGCGAAGACGGCGCGCGACCTCGTGCTCGCCCACCCGTCGATCGACGCGCTGCTCGAAGCGGCGGCGGCGGGCGACCTCCGGATCAAACCGGGGGTGCGCTCGCGCCTCCTGGAGGCGCGCGGGTACCTCGACGCGATGCGCCGTCTCGTGCCGGTCAACGCCGACGCGCCTCTGTCGCTCTGGGCAGGCGATCGGGACGAGGCGGCGCTGAAGGACCTCGCCACCGAGCTCGGCCTCAAGGGCCCCGTCCAGCGCCTCCTCGCGGCCCAAGCCACCACCGGTACCGGCTGAACGACCCACGGCCGAACGGTCCGGACCGAAGGCCCGATAGCATCGCCCCGGTCGGCCTTGTACCCTGAGCCGATACCGGAACGGGACCCCGGCCGTTCCGATCGGAGGGATCGAAGGTGGCTACCGCGAACGACGATGTCCGCGCGTCGAGCGTGTCCACGATCGATAGCGCGTTCGTGGAACTCGTCAGACGCTTCCACGCGAACTACCCCACCTTCCGGATCGGCGACGACCTGATCCGCCGGTACCACCTGGCCGCCTCCACCCGCGGGTTCGTGATCCTCTGTGGGCCGAGCGGGACCGGCAAGACCTGGCTGGCGCAGGCGTACGCCGAGATCGTCGGCGCGCGGATCAAGCTCGTCGCCGTCGACCCGAGCTGGTCGTCGAACGAGGACCTCCTGGGCTACCTGTCGCCGCTCGACGGCTTCTACCACCACACGCCGTTCAGCGAGTTCGTGGCCGATGCCGCGCGGGAGTGGAACTCCGCGAACGGTGCGGGCCGGTCGGCGCGTGAGTTCCACGTGATCTTGGACGAGATGAACCTCGCGCGCGTCGAGCACTACTTCAGCCGTTTCCTATCGGCCATGGAGATCCGCACGCGCGAGGGCGTGGCGAGACTCGACCTCGCACCCGGGCACACGGTCGAGCTCACGCCCAACCTCAAGTTCTCCGGGACCGTCAACGTCGACGAGACGACGCACGGGTTCGCGGACAAGGTCTACGACCGCGCCCAGGTGATCGAGCTTCCGTTGTCGCGCCAGCACGTCATGGACCACATGCGAGGGCGGCCGTACGCGGACGTCGTTCTGCAGGTGTGGGACATCTTCCACGATGTCTCGCCGTTCGGGTTCCGCGTCCTGGACGAGATCGACGCTTACGTCACGGCCGCGGAGGAGGTCGGCACCGACTGGCGCACGGCGTTGGACGAGCAGCTGATGCAGAAGGTCCTTCCGCGCGTGCGCGGCGACGAGTCGGCCCGCGACGCGATCAACGCCTTCCTCGACCTCGCGTCGGGCGACTACCCCCTGTCGGCAGCGAAGACGCGCGCGATGCGGCGGGACCTCGACGAGCATGGCTTCGTCGCCTACTTCTGAGGCTTCGGACGCGCTCGCCCCGCTCCGCGTCGCGGTCCGTGGCGACGAGGGCAAGCCGGGACTCGCCGTGATCTTGCCGAAGCTCCAGCAGGCACATCGTCGCGAGCTCCGGCGGGAGCCGCACTGGTCCAAGGAGGAGCTCGTCCGGCATCCGGAGCCGCGCGAGCTGATCCGTTCGATGCGCAAGCCCGGCAACCTCGACACCGAGGGTCGACCCGTCTACACGCTCGACGAACGCCGGCTGCTCACGGCCGACATCTACGAGAACCGCATGGTGCGCGCCGTCGTCGAAGACGTGCGGGGGCGGCTGCGCTCGGCGTCGCGCCATGACCCGGAGGCGAAGGAGCTGCTCCACGAGCTGGACGCGGCCGTTGCGTTGACGCCGTTCCTCGATGAGGTGCGGGTCGTGGCCAACCCGAGGTACCGACCGACGGCGACCCTCACGAAAGACCCGCTGTACCGAGCGGTGCTCGCCGTCCGGCGCTGAGCGGCGGCCTTCGCGCGGATCAGAGCGTGGAGTAAGTCGCCAGGTCGGCCTCGACCTTCGGGACGACCCCGACGACGTAGTTGCCGTCCACGCACCCGGGGCACCAGCTAGATGCCGCGATCCTCGAGGCGGTCGCCGACGCGTCGGCGCAACGACGAAGGGACGTCACGATCGCGCCGTATCCGTAGACGTCCCACCCGTTCTGGATCGTCTCCTTGGTTGCCTCGAGCCCCTGTTCCAACGAGACGAAGTTCTGTACCCCGACCCCGTTGAAGTCCGTCGAACCCGACATGCGGTGCGTCGTTGCGAGCGGGTTCCAGGCGGCTTGCGTGAACTCCTGCACCTGCCAGGCCACCACGACGACCCGGTTCTCCCGGCACGTCGGTGCGTCGAAGATGCGGAGCAGCAGGTCGGCCCAATCGCCGTAGGAGACGTGGTCGGCACCCTGGAACGCGCGAGCGACGGCGGCGACGTCCTCGGCGTGCAGACGCTTCTTGAGTCGAGCGATCAACGTCACGATGCGATCGCGGGTCTCGCTCAGCTGCGCGAGCGCCGCCTGCTCGCTCGCGAGCGCGTTCGCCTGCTCGACCTGGGCGGCGCGCAGCTCCTGGACGGTCGCCTGCTGGGCCGCGAGGGCACCGTCGAGCACCCTCGCGCGCGCGTCGAGCCTGGCCTTCGCAGCCGCGAGTCCCACGACGGCTCGCTCGCGGTCGGCGACGATCGCGTCCCCGAGCGCGAGCCGATCCTGGAGGTCCACCATCGAGCTCGCCTCCAGGAACGCACCGAGCACATCGGCTTGGGCGAGCCCCCCCGGCGAGTTCATGAACGCGTCCACCACGGTGTCGTGCAGTCGTGACTCGGCGTCTGCGTACGCCGCCTGGGCCGCCTCGAGCTGATCACGGACCGCGACCCGCGACGCAAGGACGAGTCCGAGTGCGCGCTCGGCGACGTCGATCCGGTGATCCGCGGCCGCTACGCGGCCGCGGATCGCGTCGACGGCCCCAGCCTGCTCGGCGATCTGGGATACCAGATCGCCGAGCTCCGTCTGGGCGCGGTGCAGCTTCGTGTCGGTGGACGCCCTGCTCGCCGGCACTACGCCGACGAGCAGCGTCACCGCCACGAGCAGCGTGCACGCGCGCACGCGAGACCCATCCCCGGTCATGCAGGAGCTATCGACGCATCGTCGAGGGTGGTTGAACGGGCGCCCATCCGCGGGCCCTAGACTGCGCCCCGTGCCACGGCGACCCCGACTCGGCGTCCAGCTCCCCGAGGTGGAACGCGAGGTTCACTGGCCCGAGTACGTGGCCATGGCCCTGGCGGCGGAGGAAGCGGGGTTGGACTCGGTCTGGGTCGGTGACCACTACCTCTACCGAGGTGACGGCCGCCCGGAGCGGGGTCCCTGGGAAGCGTGGACGCTCCTGGCAGGGCTCGCCACCGTCACCCAACGCGTGCGGTTGGGGCCGCTCGTCGCCTGTCTCAACTTCCACCCTCCGGCGGTGCTCGCGAAGGTCGCCGCCACCGTCGATGAGCTGAGCGGCGGTCGCTTGATCGTGGGGATGGGTGCCGGCTGGAACCGCACGGAGTTCGATGCCTTCGGGCTCCCGTTCGACCATCGCGTGTCGCGATTCGAGGAGTCCTTCGAGATCGTGCGCCGGCTGCTGGACGGCGACCGCGTCACCTTCACCGGCCGTTGGCACTCGACGAGGGACGCGGTCCTGCTGCCGAAGCCCGCCGGGCGACCGACGCTGATGGTGGGCTCCACGGGCCGACGCGTCCTGGCCGCGACGCTCCCCCACGTCGACGTGTGGAACACGTGGTACGACCTCTTCGCGAACACGCCGGATGGGTTCGCTCGTGAGTGCCGGACCGTCGACGACGCCTGCGAGCGCGCGGGGCGCGACCCGGCGACCCTCGAGCGGAGCGCGTGTGTCCTGGTTCGGTTCCCCGACGGTGCCGGCGAACGGCCCGACGAACCGGGCGTCGAGCCCGTCGATCCGTCGGACCTCGGCGTCGCGCTGCATGCCTTCGCCGACGCCGGCGCGAACGAGGTGATCCTCGTGTGCGATCCGATCACCGAGGGGTCGATCCGCGCGCTCGGCAGCGCTGTGGAAAAGCTCAGCGAGTAGCACCCAAGATCCGACCAGGTTGTGCGCCCGCGGCACCGGGCGCATGCTGCCGGTCATGGTCCGCCGCCACCGGGAACGTGGCTTGGTCACGCTCTTGTTCACCGACATCGTGGGTTCCAGCGAGATCGCGGTGGAGCTCGGCGACAATCGATGGCGCGCGTTGCAAAGCCGTCATCACGGGGTGGTCCGCCGTCAGCTCAAGCGTCATGACGGCAAGGAAGTCGATACGGCTGGCGATGGCTTCTTCGCGACGTTCGAGAGCCCCGCTTCGGGAGTCCGTTGCGCGGCCGCCATCGTCTCGGAGACGCGGGAGCTCGGTCTGGATATCCGCGCTGGATTGCATGTCGGCGAGGTCGAGCTCACCGGGGAGAAGGTGAGCGGCATCGCGGTCACGATCGCGGCTCGGATGTGCGCGCTCGCCGGCCCGGGACAGGTATTGGTCTCCGAAACGATCGCGCAGATGGTCGCCGGGTCGGGGCTCGGATTCGCCCCCATGGGCCCCCGCGAACTCAAGGGCGTACCCGGCACCTGGCAGGTGTACGCACTGGTGGCATCGGATGGAATGGCGATGGATGTCCCGCTCGATACCAGTGTTGCGGTGGAGGCAAGGGAGCGCGCTAGTCCGCCCCTGGAACAGCGACGAACGGGGCGGATGGCGTCGCTCGGGATCGCTGCGACTGTCCTATCGATCGCGGGCCTCGGTCTTTTCGCTTGGTCTCGCTCTTCGACCCCGCCGACGCCGACGCCGTCAGCCCAGACGTTCTCCGGCGTCGTTGTCGTCAGGGTGGATCTCAACGACGGAACCGTGCTGCCGGTCGACGTTCCGAACGTCCCGTTCGACGTGCCGGCGGGGCCAGTCGTACTGACGCGACCCAGCGGACTTGCCGGGCAGTCGTTCGCGTGGATCCTCAGTGTCGTGCCGACGGGCTCCAGATTCCAACTGACGCAAGTGGAGCGCGCATCGGGCAATCCCGTCGGCCATACCCCAACCGATGGATGCTTTCCGCCCAGGCCGTGTGTAGTGGCGGCCGACAGCCGTATCTGGCTCGTCGTTTCCTCCTCGAGCCAAGGTGCCTTCGCACCCGGGATCGCGGTCGAAGGCATCGACGTGACGGGCAGCAAGAAGCCTGTGGTCATCCCGGTTAGCTCGAAGAGTGAGCTCGGCAGCGTTTCCTCGATGGTTTTTGGTGACCAGGCCCTGTGGATCGGGGACAGCGTCCTGGGGGTTCTGTACCGCGTCGATCTGAAGAACGGCTTCAAGCCCCAGCCACTCCCCTTGAGCGGAAGCGGCGACTCGCTCGCGTTCGGGGATAGCTACCTCTGGATCGTTGATCGCTTCAAGGGAGTGCTCTGGCGGGTTGATCCCGCGACCGAGCGAGTGACTGGTCGAACCCAGTTGCTTGGGGACCCAGACAGCATCGCGGCCGGTGGCGGGTACGTTTGGGTGACGGACGGATCCGGAAACGGATTGCAGAAGATCCCCCCCGGGTTCGATGCATCCGCCACAAGCATCCCCGTAGGCCGACAGCCTGCCGCCGTTACCTACGCTGACGGGGCCGTGTGGGTGGCGAACCATGACGATGGCACGGTGTCGAAAGTCGATCCGCTTACGAACCAGATCGTCGAGACGTATCCGGTTGGGATCCACCCCTCGACGATCGCCGTCGATGGCGACGAGTTGTGGGTCACCGGGAATCCGAGCGGGGTCGATCGGTCTTAGCCGCGGAGACGAGGCGTCTCAACTTGATCGACGAGTAGGCGCCGCCCGACGGCGGACACCATCATCCCGAGACCGGCCCCGCCGACCAGGTCGAGCGGAAGATGCGCGCCCACGAACATCCGACCGAACGCGGTGGTCAGCGTTCCGGCAACGAGGAGGGGGTGCGCCCATCGCGGGGTCGCCGGCCACGCGGTGACGGCGATCGTGGTCGCGACCGCCGTATGACCCGAGAGCCACCCGAGGTCGCCATCGATCTTCTCGCGGGTCCGGACGTCCGTGAGGACGCCCTCGGGTCGCGGACGCCCCCCGAGTCCCTTCGCCTGCTTCGCCAGCACCCACGCCGCGGTGCCGCCGACCCCGAGTGCGGCGGCCAGGCGTGGCTTCCCGGCGAGCATTGCGACCACCGAGACGGCGGGGACCGTCCCGAACGTTCCCATCTGCATCACCGAGCGGACAGGGAGCGTGATCCCATCGGGGGCGTCGTTGGCGACGCGGAAGATCTCCTCCTCGGCGGGGTCGATGCTCGGCCGCCGCGCGAGCACCAGGCTCCCCCCGAACAGCGCCGCGCCCGCCAGGAACATCCCTACTTCCCGGCTTCGCGATCGGCTCACCCCACCACGACCTCGCCGGCGCGGATCACGGTGTTGATCAACGGGACGCCGGGTCGGTACGCGAGGTGTACGGAGGAGGGGCCGTCGATCGCGATCAGGTCGGCGCGGGCACCCACGGTGAGGCGTCCGACGTCGGTGCGACGGAGGGCCGTCGCACCGCCGGCGGTCGCCGACCACACGGCCTCATGCGGGGTCATCCCCATCGCCGTGACGGCGAGCGCCACGACGATGGGCATGCTCGTCGTGAACGACGTCCCGGGGTTGCAGTCGGTCGCGAGCGCCACGGTCACCCCCGCGTCCAGCAGCGCCCGGGCATCCGGCCATGGTGACCGGGTCGAAAGGTCGGCCACGGGAAGCAGGGTTGCGACGACGTCCGCCGCGGCGAGCGCCTCCCGGTCCTCGGCTCGCAGGTACGTGAGATGGTCGGCGCTCGCTGCCCCCAACTCGGCGGCGAGCTGGGCGCCGGGGCCGTGCTCAAGCTGGTTCGCATGGACGCGGAGTCCCATCCCGCGGTCGCGCGCGGCCGTCAACACCCGCCGCGCCTGCGAGGCGTCGAAGGCGCCGCGGTCGCAGAACACGTCGCACCATCCGGCGAGCGGTGCACACGCATCGAGCATCGCGCCGCACACCAGGTCGACGTAGCCGTCCGGGTCATCGGCGCACTCGGCCGGGACGACGTGGGCGCCGAGGAACGTCACCTCGTCCGCGACCGTCCCGGCGATCGTGAGCAGCCGGGCCTCGTCCGCGACCGTGAGGCCGTATCCCGATTTCACCTCGATCGTCGTGGTTCCCGACCGGATCGCCTCCCGGGCGAGCCGGCGCGCGCCGTTCGCCAGCGCCTCGTCGGTGGCGGCTCGGGTGGCGTCGACCGTCGCGCGGATCCCACCGGCCTCGTACGGCTCCCCTCGCATCCGCGCATCGAACTCCTCGGTCCGGTCGCCGGCGAAGACCAGGTGCGTATGCGTGTCGACGAAGCCCGGAAGCGCGGCGCGCCCCTCGAGGTCGAGCGACGGGCCCGGGACGCCTTCGGGCGCCGCGGCTCGCGACCCGGTCCACACGACCCGGTCGCCCTCGATCGCCATCGCGGCATCGTGAACGATCCCGAGCGGCGGGCCGTGCGATGGATCGTTGGTGACGAGCTCGCCGATCCCCGCGACGAGCACGGATCACGCCTCGGCCATCGGGATCCGGACGTCGCGCTCGGCCGCGACCTGCTGGGCCGCCTCGTAACCCGCGTCGACGTGGCGGAAGATCCCCATCACGGGATCGTTCGTCAGGACGCGCTCGGCCTTCCGTCCGGCGAGCTCGGTCCCATCGACCACGACGACCTGGCCCGCGTGGATCGAGCGGCCGATGCCCACTCCCCCGCCGTGATGGATGCTGACCCACGAGGCGCCGCTCGCGGTGTTGACGAGCGCGTTCAGCAGCGGCCAGTCGGCGATCGCGTCCGAGCCATCGAGCATCGCCTCGGTCTCACGGTACGGCGAGGCAACGGAGCCGCAGTCCAGATGATCGCGGCCGATCACGATGGGCGCCGACAGCTCGCCCCGAGCAACCATGTCGTTGAACCGCATCCCCAGCCGATGCCGCTCGCCGTACCCGAGCCAGCAGATCCGCGCGGGCAGTCCTTGGTAGGCCACGCGCTCGCCGGCCATCCGGATCCACCGTGCCAGCGGCTCGTTCCCCGGGAACTCCTCCAGCACGGCCCGGTCGGTCGCGGCGATGTCGGCCGGATCGCCGGACAACGCGGCCCAGCGGAACGGACCCTTGCCTTCGCAGAACAACGGCCGGATGTACGCGGGGATGAACCCCGGGTAGTCGAACGCACGATCGAAACCCCCGGTCCTGGCCTCCGCCCGGAGGTTGTTGCCATAGTCGAAGACCTCCGCTCCCCGGTCGAGGAACGCGACCATCCCGGCGACGTGCGCGGCCATCGACGCGCGTGCCCGGCGCGTGTATCCCTCGGGATCGCGCTCGCGCAGGGACGCGGCATCGGCCAGCGACAGGGCCTGGGGGATGTACGCCAGGGGGTCGTGGGCGCTCGTCTGGTCGGTCACGATGTCGATCGGCGCGTCCATCGCGGCGAGCGCGGGCACGATGTCCGCCGCGTTGCCGAGGAGGCCGATCGAAAGCCCCTCCCGTCGGTCGCGGGCATCGGTTGCCAGGCGCAGAGCCTCGTCCACGTCGTCGACCGTGACGTCGAGGTACCGGGTCTTGATGCGCCGCTCGATCCGCACGGGATCGACCTCGATGCAGAGTGCGACGCCGTCGTTCATCGTCACCGCCAGCGGCTGCGCGCCCCCCATGCCGCCCAGGCCGGCGGTCAGGGTGATCGTCCCGGCGAGCGACCCGCCGAACCGCTTCGCGGCGATCGCCGCGAACGTCTCGAACGTCCCCTGGAGGATCCCCTGCGTCCCGATGTAGATCCACGAGCCGGCCGTCATCTGGCCATACATCGTCAGCCCGAGCGCCTCGAGCCGACGGAACTCCTCCCAGGTCGCCCACTCAGGGACGAGGTTGGCGTTCGCGATCAGGACCCGGGGAGCCCACTCGTGCGTCGTGACGACCCCGACGGGTTTGCCCGACTGCACGAGGAGCGTCTCGTCGCCCTCGAGCCGCTGGAGCTCGCGAACGATCGCGTCGAACGCGGGCCAGGAACGGGCGGCCTTCCCGGTGCCGCCGTAGACCACGAGGTCCTCGGGCCGCTCGGCGACGTCGGGATCCAGGTTGTTCATCAACATCCGCATCGCGGCTTCCTGCTGCCATCCCTTGCAGGTGATCGTCGGCCCGCGCGGGGCGCGAACCTCCCGCGGGGCTGCCGATGTGCCGGCCGATGTAGATGTCATGGTCACCTCCTGGCGACGCGGCGTGGCGTCCGCCCGGCAGCCTACCCGGTACGGTTCTCGTGCATGGAATCCGATCTGCCCGCCGGCGCCCGGGCGGCGACCGCCGCGGGGCTCGCCTTCGACCTGGTCCGAACCGAGCGACCGTCGAGCGCCGAAGAGAGCGCCGGGCTCCAGGGCATCCGCCTCGAGCAGCTCCTCCGGACGATCGTCGTCCGCCGCGGCGAGGGCGACTATGTGTTCGTGCTGGTGCCCGGCGGACGGCAGATCGACTGGCCGAAGCTGCGCGCGCACCTCGGGACCCGCCGACTCTCGCTGCCCGATCGGGAGGAGGCACGCGAGGCGACCGGCTACGAACGTGGCGCGATCACGCCCTTCGGTTCGCGCACTGCGTGGCCGGTGGTGGCGGACGCAGGGATCCGGTCCGCCGACCGGGTCGCGATCGGGGCAGGCGCCCACGGGGTCAACCTCCACGTGGCCGGCGACGATCTCGTCCGAGCGCTCGGAGCGAGCATCGTCGACGTCACGAAGCCCGACGACGGGTGATGCCTCAGTAGGGGCGCCGCTGTGACAGGACGATCACGATCACCGCGGCAGCCATCGCCAGGAGGACGGCGATGACCACGAAGAGCTGCGCGGAGCTGCTGATCTGCAACTGCGTGGAGAGCTGCGCTCCCAGGTCCTGATAGATCGTCGTCAGGGCCCCGGCCGACTCGGCGGTCGAGGTCTGCGCGCCGGTGGCGCTCGCGATCTGCGAGAGCAAGCCCGCGTCGGCAGCGCCCCGGCCTGTGGTCTTGCCCAGCACCACGGTGTACACGGGCACGCCGAGGGAGGCGGCGCGGCCGGCGGCATCGAGCGGAGCCACCTGGCTCCCGGTGTCACGACCGTCCGACAACAGCACCGCCACCGCCGCGCTCGTGCCCCGCGCGGTCCATCCCTGCTGGATCGTGTCGAGCGTGGTCGACAACCCGTCCCCGATCACGGTTCCGTGACCCTGCTGCGGGTGGTTCAACGCCGCGCCGACCTTGCTGTGATCGACAGTGGGTTGGACGAGGACCGTCGCCTTGTCGGCGAACGTCACGAGCCCGACGTAGAAGGACCGGGGGAGCTGCGCGACCAGCGTGTCGGCCGCTTGCTCGGCGGCCGCCAGCCGACTGGGCTGCACGTCGGTGGCGTTCATCGAGAGCGAGACGTCGAGGACGAGAACCACGGTTGGCGGCTTCGCGGTCCGCGAGACCCGGAACTGGGCGAGCGCGACCCCGAGCGCGACGACCGCCCCGATCAACAGCAGGATCGGCAAACGCCGGAGCCAGGCCGGAGCCTGTTGGAAGGGTGACGCCTTCTTCTTCACGGGCCTGCGGCGGGGAGCCGCAGCCGAAGGCCGTGGCCGCCCGCCGCTCGTGCGCCTGCCGGCCCCACGCTGCCGTGACCCAACGAGGAAGACCACGCCGATGACCGCGGCGAGGATGGCGATCGTGATCAGGATCTGCATGGGCCGCTAACGGTATCGGACGATAGCTACCGACGTTCAGGTACAGCCTTTCCATCCCCCTCGGGTATGCAGCGATATCCCCCAACCTGCCGACACCACGGGTATGAACAGCATCGGGAGGCACATCGCACGCGGAGCAGCGGTCCTGGTCGTTCTCGGCCTGATCCCGCTCGTCACCGCGACACCGGCCCTGGCGGCCCGTCAGAAGACGATCCGGATCAACGACGCATCGATCGTGGAGGGCGACGCCGGCCAGAAGACCATGACATTCACGATCTCGTGGACCGGCTCGAAGGGCGGCCCCGCCCCATCGGTGCACTACGCGACCGCCAACCGCGGCGTCGGCGCGGGCTACGCGACGGCCGGTGCGGATTACACCGCGACATCGGGGACAGCTTCCATGACCAACAGTGGGTGCCGGTGCGCGACGGTCAACGTGTCCATCCTGGGCGATCTGATCAACGAGGGCACCGAGACGTTCATCGTGAAACTCTCGAGCCCGGTCGGCGGGACGATCGCGCGCGCTCAGGGCGTCGGCACGATCTACGACAACGAGGGGCCGCCCTCTATCGTCGTGACCGACGTCAGCGGGCTAGAGTCGAGCGGAACCCTCTCCTTCTCCGTGTTGCTTACGAACGCGAACGGCACGAGCGTGAGCGTCGATTACGCGACCGCCGACGGCACCGCGATCGCGGGCTCCGACTACACCGCCACCTCGGGCACCCTGACGTTCACGCCCGGACAGACCTCGAAGCCCGTCCCCGTGACGATCGTCAACGACGCACTGGCCGAGGACGACGAGACCTTCACCTTGAACCTTTCGAACGCGACCGGTGGGATCGCGATCGCCGACCCGAGCGGGACCGCCACGATCCAGAACGACGACCCCGACCCGACCGTGTCGATTGCGAACGCATCGGTGCCCGAGGGCGATACCGGCACGACCACTCTCTCCCTCCCGGTCACGCTCTCCGGTCCAGCGGCGCGCGAGATCGACGTGGACTACACGACGTCCGACGGCACTGCGACCGCAGGCAACGACTACCTCGCCAAGTCCGGCACGCTCGTATTCGCCCCCGGCGAGACCACGAAGCTCATCGAGGTCACCGTGAACGGCGACATCCTGGTCGAAGGGGACGAAACCGTCACCGTGACACTCTCCGCGCCCTTCAACGCCGACCTCGGGACGAGCGTGGCGACGGGCACGATCATGAACGACGACAACATCGGTCCCAAGCTGATCGTCGCTGACGCGAACGTGCTCGAAGGCAACTCGGGAACGACCCCGCTCACCTTCACCGTCTCGATGGTCCCTGCTTCGGCTTCGAACGTGACCGTCGACTACACCACGTCCGACGGAACGGCGACCGCAGGTTCTGACTACACCGGGGCCTCCGGCACGCTCACGATCGCGGCGGGTCAAACCTCCGGTACGATCGCAGCGAGCGTCATCGGCGACAAGACGTACGAGCCGAACGAGACCCTCACGCTCACGCTGTCGAACCCTGTTGGGGCGACGATCGTTACGGGCACGGCCGTCGGCACGATCCTCAACGACGACAAGATCCCGACCACGCTCACGACGAAGCTGGTGAAGGGACGGACCGCGATCAAGGCGAAGGGTCTGATCGAGTCGGCGACCGGCGGGATGAACATCAAGGTCAGCCTCCTGCACAAGGTCGGGCGCAAGTACGTGGTCGTGTCCACCAAGACCGTCGGCGCCAAGGGCCTCCTCGACCGCAACAAGGACGGCATCCTCGACGCCGCCTACGTCGCCTCGTTCAAGCGGCCGGCCGCGGGGGCGTATCGCTTCGTCGCCCGATACGCGGGCAACACGACCTACGCGCCGAGCAGGCGGACGCTCTCGTTCAAGATCTGAGCTCTACGGGTTCCCCGGATCCTGCACATCGGGCCTCGGCCCTACGGTCGGATCCTCGACGTGCCCCTCCCGTACGCCCTTCTTGAACTCTCCCTGGGCTCGGCCGATCGACCGCGCCATCTCCGGGAGCCTCTTGGCACCGAAGAGCACGGCGACGGCGATCACCGCCACGACCGCGCCGTCCAGCCCGAAGATCTCTGCCACCATCGCACTCACCTCGCATCCGAGTGTAGAGCCGGTCCCCAGATCGCTCCAGGCAGAGGGTCGCGCCGGTCCATTGCGGAACTGTGGAGATGGGCTCTCGAGCCACGCGTCTCGAGGATCGCCCCCTAGCATCGGCGTCGGATGAGCCTCATCCACACGTCGAGCCACCGGGCATGCGTTGTTCCCGCACGGAGCTGAGAAGCGGCCGGCACGGCGGACCTTGGCGGCCGCCCTGGCGATCGTGATCGTGGCAGCCACCGCAGGGGTCGTGTCCGTTCGGTCGGGGGTCGCCGCCAAGGCCTGGCGACACGTGTTCCCCCCGAAGGTCGGGACCGTCCACATCTTCGGGACGGGTGTCCCGGCCGTCCAGCCCGGCCCCGGGCCTGTTCAAGGTCCGATCAACACAGTGTTCCCGGGATTGAGCACGTTCCGCGGGAACGCGAGCCGCGACTACTACGGGGAAGGCCCCGTCCCGAGCGACCCGGTGATCGACTGGCAGTATCCGGCGACCGGCACGATGTGCCTTATCTCGATCGACTCGGGGATCACCTATCGAGGAAAGGTGCAGACGTGGTGCGGCACCGGCTGGACCGGTCAACCCAACGTGATCGAGCATCCGGACGGCTCGATCGAGGTGCGCGTCGGCGCGTACGACGGCGCCTACCACTTCATCAACGGGCTCAGCGGACAGCAACTCCGTCCGAACCTTCAAACCGCCGACCTCGCGAAGGGCTCGGCGACGTCCGACGCCGACGGGTATCCCCTCTACTACGGGGGCTCTCGCGATGGGGACTTCAGGATCATCGCGACGGACCGACCGAAGCCGACCGTTCTGTGGTCGATGTTCGCCCTGACCAGCGTGCCGAACCCGGTGTGGAACAAGGATTGGGACGGCGCACCGCTGCAGATCGGTGACTACCTGCTGGAGGGTGGAGAGAATTCGTGGTTCTACGTGATCAAGCTGAACCGGCACTACGACGCACATCACCGCGTCCAGGTGAACCCGACGATCGTGATGAGGGTCCCTGGCTACGACCGCGAGCTGCTTCAGACGATCGGCGACGACGACGTCTCGATCGAAAGCTCGGTGTCGTTCCACGATGGGGTGGCGTACTTCGGGAACTCCGGCGGCCTCGTCGAAGGGTGGGACATCTCCGACATCCTTCACGGCGGCACGCACTACCGCGAGGTGTTCCGGTTCTGGGCGGGGGGCGATATCGATCCCTCCGTCGTCATCGATCCACAGGGTTACCTGTACGTCGCCCGGCACATCGAGGACAACTTCGCACGACCGGCGGCCGCTCCACGGGACGAGCAGATCGGGAACATCATGAAGCTCGATCCCGCGAACCCGTTCCATCCGGTGGTCTGGTCGGCGCACGTGGGCAGCCTCGCGCGTGGTCAGGGCAGCCTGGGGACGCCGGCGCTCTATGGCGGGATCGTGTATGACACGCTGACGAACGGTGGCGTCGTTGCCATCGACGCCCGGACCGGCCAGATCGAGTGGACGATCAAGCTCCCCGGGAACGCGTGGATGTCGCCGGTCCCGATCGACAACAATCTGTTGATCGGAGATTGCACCGGCCTGCTGCACGACTACGACATCTCCTCCCCGACCTCACCGCCCAGAGAGCTCTGGAACATCCAGCTCGACGGATGCATCGAGTCCACGCCCGCGGTGTGGCACGGGATGATCTACGTGGGGTCGCGAGGAGGGGTCATCTACGGGATCGGGCAGTCGCCTGGGAAGAGCGGCTCGTGACCTTCATCCGAGACGCCGTGCCGGGCCGGGAGACGACGATCCGTCGCGGTCTAGCGGGCCTCGAGCTATGCGCACGGCGAGCCGCGTCCGGATCCGCACGCTCGGTGCGGTCGTCGAGGAGGAGGATCCGATCCGGTCGCGTCGGGCTGATCGCCGGATGGGCGTGGCTCGGCATGCACTTCCTCGCCCGTCGAGACGGGTCGTGACCGTGCCGTAGGCTTCGGACGCCTCTGGGCCTCACCAGTACCGAGCCGTCGCCATCGCGATGACCGTGATGCCCAGCAGTCCCAGGCTGACCCTCGCGAGCGTCTTGATCAAGTCCTGGAGCGGCGGGACCTTGGCAGCCAGCTCCGGCGCGGGGGGGCCCTCCGAGGAGGCGATCTGCCGTCCGAGCGCCAGCAACCGTTGGACGTTGGGGCGCGTGCCGAACAACCCGACCAGGAACGCGGCGATCGCCGCCACCCCGCCGATCGTCAGCGCGACGCCGTAGTTCGTGCCGAGGAAGTCGCCGAACCCGCCTGCGTCGTTCATGTCGCGCAGGTACAGGATCAGCCCCGCCACGATCGTGACGGTCGCGATGATCAAGATCCGGTCCACCAGCCGCCGGGCGCCGAGCAGCTCGGCCATGAACGGCGCCCCCGCGGGGGCGATCGCGGCCACGCTCGGTTGGACGAACGCGACCAGGAAGAAGACCGAACCCACCCACACGATCCCCGCACCGATGTGCAGGATCCGGAACACGATGAAGAACCACTCGGCAGCGATCATGCGGGAAGCGTAGCCTCGACCTCCGCGATGCGTCGTAGCCGTGTGTGGCGAAGCAGCGCAGCATCGATCCTCCTCGCTTGCACAGCCGTCTCCCACCCTTCGCCGGTCGGACCTCCGAGTCTTCTCCGGCCGTCCGGATCCACACCCGGCACGTCGACGTCGGCGCCCTCGGAACCTGCATCCCCGACACCCCCGCGGCCGCGGATCCAGCTCACGGACGCGCCGTGGACTCAGGCGATCGACGGCGTCGTTGCCGGGCGGAACGTCGCCGTCGCGGTCGGACTGGGTCAACGGATCATCTACCTCCATCGTGGACGCGTTCCCCGCGTCCTGGCGTCGAACGAGAAGCTCCTCACCTCGATGGCGGCACTCGACACGTTCGGACCGAGTTACCGGTTCCCGACCGTGGCCGCCGCGGACGCACGCGTCCGCGGCGGCCGCCTGCGGGGCGACCTCTGGCTGATCGGCGCCGGTGATCCCGAGCTCACCGCAGTCCGGCTCGCCACGCTCGCCGCGCGGCTCCGCGCGCTCGGGATCCAGCAGATCACCGGGTCGATCGTGGGCGACACGTCGGCGTTCGACCGAGGCTGGTGGGCGCCGGGCTGGCTCGCCGGGATCTCGCGCAGATATGTGACTCGCCCCACCGCGCTCGCGATCGACGGCAACCGCGACCCCGGCTCACCCGAACGCGACGCCGCCTCGGCGCTCCGGTCCTCGCTGCGCGCGCTCGGCGTCCAGGTGCTGGGTGGTGCCCGCGCCGGGCCCGCGCCCGACCACCTTCGGCGCCTGGCTCGGATCCGCTCGGCATCGCTCGCTGCGCTCGTGCACAGCCAGAACCACGACTCGGTCAACTTCATCGCCGAGATGCTGACGAAGGCGCTCGGCGCACGTGTGGAGCGCACGGGTTCCACCGCGGCGGGAGCACGTGCCATCCGCGCGTGGGCGCGCGGATGGCACGTACACGCCGGCGTGCGTGACGGGTCGGGCTTGTCCGACCAGGATCGGATGAGCCCCCTCAGCATGGTCACCGTGCTCCTCGACGCCCGCCGAGCGTCTTGGGGTGCGGTCTTCGTGCGATCGCTCCCCGCCCCTGGCCACGGAACGCTCGTGGGCCGGCTCGCCGGGCTCCGGGTCCGCGCGAAGACCGGGACGCTCTTCGTCCGGCCAGCGTCGGCACTGTCCGGCTACGTCCGAACGACCTCCGGCGCGACCGTCGCGTTCTCGATCCTCACGGCCGGCTATGCGTCGGGTGAGGCCGAGCCCATCGAAGACGCGGTCGTGCGCACCCTGGCGGGAGCTCGGATCCCGCGACCGGCCGGATGATCCGGCCTGGTCGGTCGGACGCTAGACGGCCTTGCGGTATTGGCGCACGGCGATCGGCGCGAAGATGGCGATCAGCGCGATCAACCACACGAGTGCTTGCCACACATAGGTCGCCGTGGAGGTTCCGGGCGTCGTATTGCCGATCATGAGGGCTCGGACGGCCGAGGCGGTTATCGAAACCGGCTGATTCCTGGCGAATGGCTGAAGCCATCCCGGCATCGTCGCGACGGCGACGAATGCGGACGAGGCGAACACGAGCGGGGCCATCACCGGGAACGAGGCTGCCTGAGCCGTCTCGGGGTCGCCCACCGCGAGCCCCACGGTTGCGAACACCCACGAAAGGGCGTACCCGAACAGCAGGACCAGCGCCATCCCGGCGAGGAACCCGAATACGTTCGTGTGGATGCGGAACCCGACCATGAACCCGACGATGCTCACGAGGATCACCACGAAGAAGTTGCGGGTGAGATCGGCGGTCGTGCGTCCCGCCAGCACGGCGGAGCGCGACATCGGCAGCGAGTGGAACCGCTCGAGCATCCCGCTCTTGAGGTCGGCCGCTAATCCGACCGCGGTCAGCATGGCGCCGAAGACCACCATCTGACAGAAGATCCCGGGCATCAGGTAATCGACGTACGGCACGTTGAGCGTCTGCGACACGGCGCCCCCGAAGACGTAGCGGAACAGCAAGACGAAGATGACGGGCTGAAGCGTCGAGAACACGAGGGTCTGTGGGGTCCGCCGGAGCCCGATCAGGTTCCGCTGCCAGAGCGCGAGCCCGTCGGAGATCGCGCCGCCGATGCGGCCGAAGCCGCGCCGTTCGTCGGGGATCGTGAACGGGATCGCTGCCGTTCGGCTCATCGGGCACCTCCTGCAGGAGCGGTTGCATCCTCGGGCTGGGTCCGCTCGGCCTTGTGACCCGTGAGCTGGAGGAACACGTCGTCGAGGCTCGGCTCGCGGACCATGAGGGTCTCGGGGTCAAGGCCGGTCGCGTCGAGCTCGCGCATCACCGCCATCGCGCCACCGGCGATGCTGCCCGGCAGACGGACGATGGTGCCGTCGAGCTCGGGTCGACCGAGGTTCGACAGCACGCGCTCCGCTCGGAAGGCATCGGTCTCATCCGCCATCGAGAGCTCGATCACGCTGCGGCCGAGCTCCGTCTTCAGCTCCGACGGCGTGCCCCCCGCGATCACATGGCCCTCATCGATCACGGCGACCCGACCGGCGAGCCGGTCGGCCTCCTCGAGGTACTGGGTCGTGAGCAGGAGCGTCGTGCCCTCGGCCACGAGCTCCTTGATCATCGCCCAGAGCTCGTTGCGGCTGTGGAGGTCGAGGCCGGTGGTCGGCTCATCCAGGAAGAGCACGGGCGGGCGCGCAACGAGCGCGGCGGCGATGTCCAGACGCCGGCGCATCCCGCCCGAGTAGGTCCGTGCCGGGCGGTCGGCCGCGTTCGTCAACTCGAAACGCTCGAGCAGCTCGTCGGCTCGCGGCATGACGAGGTCCTTCGGCATCTGCGAGACCTTGCCGACCAGGCGTAGGTTCTCGCGACCCGTGAGCAGAGGGTCGACGGCCGCGAACTGCCCGGCCATCCCGATCCGGAGCCGCACCTTCGGCGCATCGCTAACGACGTCGTAGCCGAGGACCTCGGCCCTCCCGCCATCCGGCGGAAGGATCGTCGTGAGGATGCGGATCGCGGTGGTCTTGCCCGCACCGTTCGGTCCGAGCAGCCCGAACACGCTGCCACTCTCGACCTGGAAGTCGATCCCCGTGAGCGCTTCGACATCCCCGAATCGTTTGGTCAGGTTCTCGACGACGATCGCGGTCTCACCCGCCATCCACGCACCCCCTGCTTCCTCGAGAAGGTGCCACCCTGGCACAGATACTTGAGTTCCGTCAACTATCAAGCCGCTTCGATGGTGCAGGCCCTTGGAGGTTCGGGCGGGGGCGACTACGATGACGAGTATGGCGCGGGTCCTCACGAACGAAGAGCTGGCGGCAGCGGCGTGGCGCCCGCTCGCGCGCTTCTTCTTCGAGACCGCACGCCATCGGTCGAGGATCATCGGCGACCATGGACTGACCCCGAACGATGCCAAGGCGCTCCATCTTCTGTCGGAAGACGAGGGCAAGACGATGAGCGCGCTGGCGGACACGTGGATGTGCGATGCGTCCAACGCCACTTGGATCGTGGACCGGCTGGAGGAGCGCGGCCTGGCCGAGCGCCGTCCCCGTCCCGGTGATCGTCGCGTGAAGCTGGTCGTCCTGACTCCTCGCGGGGCTCACGTCAAGCGACTGTTGATGGATGCGTTGTTCGAGCCCCCGCCCGAGCTCCTCTCGCTCGACCGAGCCGACCTCGAGGCGCTGCGCGACGCGGTCGCCACATTGCCGCTCTCCGAGACCTGAGCCAGGGACGAGCCTCACTACCGACGTTCGCCCGGTACCGCCCGTCGATGGCTCCATGCTATAAGCGGGTGTCCTTGAACGGACGTCCGGCTCACGGGAGGGGCGAGGATGCATCGGCAGGCGTTCCGGGCGGCCGCCGCGGCGGCCGTCCTCTCCGTAGCCGTGGCCGCGATGGCCGCCGCGGCGGCCGCCCCCACCGCGGGTCCTCAGCCTGACGGGACCGCTTTCACGCCCCAAGGCTGGCGCGTGACTCCTGCCGGTACCCAGACGGATCTCGGGCTGTGGCCGATGGACGTCGCCATCAGCCCCTCGGGGAACCTGGTGCTCGTCGCGAACGCCGGCTACGCACATCACTCGCTGATGGCGGTCGACCCCTCGACGGGCAACATCCTCCAAGTGATCTCAGCGGCCGGAGCCAAGTCCCACGGCTGGTGGGACTTCGCGAACGGGCATCCGACCGGTTACTACGTCGGACTCGCGTTCTCGCCCGACGGACGCCACGCGTGGGCCTCAGACGGTCCTGGTGGGGCGATCCACGTGTTCCGGATCACCGGCCGGAACCTGACCGAGACGCAACACATCAAGCTCGCCGGCAACCGGGGCAACGAGCACCCATGGCCGGCGGGGATCGCGGTCGGCGACGGCGGCAACCGGCTCTACGTCGCCGGGAACCTCGACGACACCCTCCGCGTGGTCGACCCCGCCTCTCGCTCCGTCCTCGCGACCGTCGCGGTCGGCCACCTGCCGTACGGGGTGGCGCTCAACGCCGCCGGCACCCGCGCCTTCGTGACCAACTGGGGCGCAAGCAGCGTCAGCGTGATCGATACGAACTCCAACTCGGTCGTGAGGACGGTTGCCGTCGGGATGCACCCCTGCGCGATCATCGCGAACCCGGTCGGGAACGAGCTCTACGTCGCGAATGGCGACGCCGACAGCGTCACCGTTCTGGACGGCACGACCGGTTCGGTCCGTCGCACGATCGACCTGACGCCGTACCCGGGTGCGCCGGTCGGCGCGCAGCCGGACGGACTCACGGTGAGCCCGGACGGCACAACGCTGTACGTCGCCAACGGAGGCGACGACGACGTAGCGGTCGTTGAGCTGGGGAGCGCGACCACGCCGGACCGTGTCGCCGGTCTCATCCCGACGGCCTGGTACCCGAGCGGCGTCGCGGTCGCCCCGTCCGGACGGACGTTGTTCGCGATCAACATGAAGGGGCTCGGGGCCGGCCCGCACCTCGATCCAACGACCTACTGGCCGGCGTTCATGCACGGGACCCTCTCGACGATCCCGGTTCCGGATGCGACCCAGCTGGCCGCGTACACGGCACAGGTTTCGGCGAACGATCGGTTCGGCGCGCCCCCCAGCGTTCCGAGCGGCAGCGTGATCCCGTCGGCGCCGGGCGACGCTACGCCGATCACCCATGTGATCTACGTGATGAAGGAGAACAGGACCTACGATCAGATCCTGGGCGACCTGGGGAAGGGGAACGGTGACCCGTCGCTCGCCATCTTCGGCCAGGACGTGACGCCGAACCAGCATGCGCTCGCACGGCGCTTCATCACGTTCGACAACTTCTACGCCGACGCGGAGGTCTCGGCCGACGGATGGAGTTGGACGACGGGCGCGTACGCGAACGGGTACATCCAGCGGAACTGGCCGGTCGACTACAACGGCTACGGCAGGCCGTACGACTTCGGCGGCTTCGGCGAGGGCACCACCGCGGGCCTCCCCGGCGAGAACCCGGGGCGGGGGTTCCTCTGGGATCAGCTGGCTGCCGCGGGCGTCCCGTACCGGAACTTCGGCTTCTTCGTGGACAACCCCGTCGACCTGCAGCCCTCGATCCCGGGGCTCCTCGGGCACACGGACACGCAGTACCCGGGGTGGGATCTCATGGTGCCCGATCAGGTGCGCATCGACCGCTGGCTCCACGTGTTCCAGGGGTACCAGTCGCGCGGTTCGATGCCGACGATGCAGTTCGTCTACCTCCCGAGCGACCACACCGCGGGCACGACCCCTCGGGCCCGTCGGCCCGATGCGATGGTGGCCGATAACGACTTCGCGCTCGGCAGGCTGGTCGAGGCCGTGTCGCATTCGGCGTTCTGGGGGTCGACCGCGATCTTCGCGGTCGAGGACGACGCCCAGGACGGGCCCGATCACGTCGACGCCCATCGGTCGACCGCGTTCGTGATCAGCCCGTACACCCAGACGGGTGCGATCGACTCCACCTTCTACTCGTCGGTCTCGGTGCTCCGGACGATGGAGCTGATCCTGGGCGTTCCGCCGATGAGCCAGTTCGACGCGGCCGCCACCCCGATGTCGGCTGCCTTCTCCAACACCCCGAACCTCCGCCCGTACACGGCCGTCGCGCCCGGCGTGTCCCTCTTCGCCAAGAACACCTTCGAGAGCCCCATGGCCGCGGCATCGCTCCGGATCGACTTCTCCGACCCGGACCTGATCCCGATGCGACTGATGAACCAGATCCTGTGGAAAGCGATGCGCGGGCCCGACAGCAGGATGCCCTCGCCCGTGCACTCGATCGAGTCGGTCCGAGCCGGCGACGGCTAGCGCGAACACACAGCCATCTCCCAGCGGCGACTCTCACGTCCTGGCGGCGCTCGGGTCTTCAACAATGGTCCATCGGGTCGCTGGAATACCGCTCTGTCTATCCGGTCGCCCCTCCCGCCCCAGACACATCCGCGGTGCCGAACCCGGGCGGTTCGCTCCTCGTTTCCGGCATGTCCGGGCGGGTCGGAGCGTCTGGAGGACCACCCACCGGGAGCCGAACCTCGAAGACCGCGCCGCGCTCTTCGTGTGAGGACGCCGTCACGTTCCCTCCGTGCGCGGCGACGATCGCTTGGACGATCGACAATCCGAGACCCACGCCGCCCGTCCCGCGTGAACGCGATGGGTCGCCGCGCGTGAACCGTTCGAAGATCCGCCCCTCGACCTCTGGATCCAGTCCCGGTCCCCGGTCCCCGATCCGCAGCACGGCCTCTTCACCGTGGACCGAAACCTCGACACGCACCGGGGATCCGGGCGCATGCACTCGAGCGTTGTCGAGCAGGTTGTCGATCACCTGGCGCAGGCGCGAGGCGTCGCCGACGATCCGGACCGGATCGCCGGCGACGAGCTCGATCGTGCGATCCGGCTCGATCGCCCGCGCGCTCTCGACGGCGTCGGACGCGACCGCGGCGAGGTCCAGCGGCTCGCGCTCGAGCGGGCGGCCCTGATCGAGCCGAGCCAGCAGCAGCAGGTCATCGACGAGCACCCCCATACGCGAGGCCTCGGACTCGATGTTCGACATGGACTTCGCCAGATCCTCCGGGCGCGTGTCGGCGCCTCGACGGAACAGCTCCGCGTACCCGCGGATGGACGTCAGAGGCGTCCGCAGCTCGTGCGATGCGTCGGCCACGAACCGTCGGAGGCGCTCCTCGGAGCGGCGCCGTTGCTCGAAGGCAGCCTCGATCCGCGCGAGCATCGTGTTGAGGGCGATCCCGAGCCGCCCGACCTCGGTCCGATCGTCGGCGGGCTCCACCCGGCGCGTCAGATCGCCGGCAGCGATCGCATCCGCGGTCCTGCCCATCCCTTCGAGCGGCTGCATGCCGACGCGAACGAGCCACAGGGCGAGCCCGGCGACGATGAGGAGCACGATCGCACTCACGAGGAACTCGACCCCCATCAGATGGCGGAGCGTCACGTGGAGCTCGGTCAGCGGGATCGCGACGACGATCGTTCCGGTCGCGGGCTGCCCGTTCTGCGTGAACTGCACATCGTTGGCGAGTACCCGATAACGCGTGGCACCGTCGAGAGACCGCACGGTGATCGGGGCCGAGCCCCCTGGAGACCACATAGGAAGTTCGGCCGGCAAGTTGGGCGGGGAACCTTCGGGCCCCAGGAAGCGCTGGACGACCGTCTTCCCCGACCCATCGAGCACCGCGACGTACGTGCCGTACGCCACTCCTGGGAGGCCGGGGGGATGATCACCCGGGCGCAATGGTGGCGCGAACGCGACCTCGGCGTCGGGCACCGCCGTCGCCAATTGCTGATCCACACGCCGCAGCAAGAACCCCGACAGGTAGTGATAGGTCGCGAGGTTCGCCACCAGGAGGCCGGACGCGACGAGTACGACCGTCACGATCAACAACCGCGCCCGGAGGGACATCCTCACTCCTTGGGCAACCGGAGCGCGTAGCCGACCCCGCGCACCGTGTGGATCAGGTGCGGCTCGGTCCCATCCACCTTCTTACGCAGGTAGCTGATGTACGTCTCGACGATCGACGCGTCGCCGCCGAAGTCGTAGTGCCAGACATGGTCGAGGATCTGTTCCTTCGAGAGAACGCGCCGCGGGTTGAGGAGCATGAACCGGAGCAGGTTGAACTCCGTCGGGGTGAGCTCCAACGGCCCTCCCGCGCGCCAAACCTCGTGCGTGTCCTCGTCCATCTCGAGGTCCTCGAACCGCAACCGGCCGGCCGCCTCCTCGCCGTGACCGGCGCGCCGCAACACCGCCCGGATCCGTGCGATCAGCTCCTCCAGGCTGAACGGCTTGGTGACGTAGTCGTCACCGCCGATCGTGAGCCCGCGCACCTTGTCCTCGGTGGCGTCACGGGCCGTCAGGAAGAGCACCGGGATCCGCCGTCCGCGGTCCGAGAGGCGGCGCTGGACCTCGAAGCCATCGAGGTCCGGCAGCATGATGTCCAGGACGATCAGGTCGGGCCGGAACGACTCGACCATCGTCAAGACGTCGCGACCGCTCCCCGCGGTCGCGACGTCGAAGCCCTCGTATCGCAAAGCGGTCCCGACCAGGTCGGCGATCGCTGGTTCGTCGTCCACGACGAGCACGCGGACGGCGTCGGCGACCGACTCCGTCGGTTCGCCCGGCGCCGTCCGCTCCATCAGAGCCATCTCCTCATCCGCTCGGGGGGGCGGAGTCGTCCGGAGGCGCCGAGGGGCCGGCGAGCGATGCTCGATCGCCGATATCCGTGCCTCCCAGGTCGCGCAAGCGCTGCGCGAAGTCCTCACGCTCGAGCTCGCCGCGAGCGTACCGGATGCGCAGTTCCTCCACGGCGGTGTCGCGCGGCGGGAGCGGAGCCGGCCCGGCGCCCGCGCTCAATTGCATCGGCCGCGAAGTGATGCGCAAGACCGCCCAGATCCCCACGCCGATCAACACGAGCAGCGTCACGAATGGCAGCAGGTGCAGGATCCCCCACCAGGCCCCGTGGTGCTCGAATCCCGGCCCTTGCCACGGTGCGTACCGCTGACCCATCGCCGTACCCCCTGTCCGTCTCGCAGGACAGTGCAACACCCGAACCTGGGAAGTCGCTGAGAACGGACCGTGCGTTCGGCCAGCGAGCCCGGGCGGCGGGCGAGCTCAGGAACGCTGGAAGAGCAGATGAAGCTCGATCGTTCCGGTGTTCGCGATCGAAAGGACGAGGAACCCGGTCGGCGCCTGGATCCCGTAGTCCGTGAGCGCGACATCGACGCTGCCGATCGCCTCGATCTCCCCACCGTTCCGCTGCGCCTGGATCGACACCCGGACGCTCCGCGTCACGCCGTGCAGCGTGAGGTCGCCAACCGCGACGGCCTGGATCGTCTGGCGTTCCTTCGGCACCGAGCCGACCTCGATCGGCTCGGTCAGCGTGAAGGTCGCCGTCGGGAACTCGTCCGTCTGTAGCCCATCGGTCCGGAGCCGCTCGTCCCGGCGGCTGTCGTCGCTCTGGAGCGTGGTCATGTCGACGGTGACCTGCATCGCCGTGATCGCCGTGCCGTCGATCGTCATGGAGCCCGAGACGTTCTTGGTCCGCCCGACCGCGGTGTTCGCTCCGGTCCCCGCGAGCTCCTCCTTGACGCGGTAGCCCGCGAACGACGACGTGCCTTCCGCGAGGGACCCCGACGTGGCGTCGATCGTCCACGTCCCGTCGAGGCCCCCGCTCGCGCTGCCGCTCTGGGTCGAGCCGGACGAGGTCGACACGCTGTTCAGTGCGACCGGCGGTGGCTCGGTTCCCCCGAACACCTGCCAGAGCGCGAACCCGCCGGCCGCGAGCACGATGACGAGCATGGCCGCGACGCCGATCGGGACCCTGGTCCTGCGCTTCATCTCGAGGCTCCCTCCGCCGGCATCCGACGCGCCGACCGGGACCATCCGAGCAGGCGGAGGTTACGGAGGTCTGGGGGCTGGCCGTGCACGAACTGGGGAACGGTGGCCGCCCCCGGTCACTCGTCGGAGTCGCGCAGGCGAACGGCCCGGTCGAGCATGTCCAGCTGATCGGCGAGCCAGGTGGCCGGCGTGTGCGCAAGGACCGTTCGCGAAAGGCCTCGCGCGCGCCGGGTTCGTTCGTCTTGGTCCATCTCCAGCGCCTGCTGGATCGCGTCCGCGGTCTCTCGGACGTCGAAGGGGTTGACGCCGAGCGCCTGACGGCCGAGTCGCCCGTAGGCTCCGGCGTTCCGCGAGAGGATCAGGACCCCGCCGTTCCGGTTCACGACCGGGCCCTCCATCGCCACGAGGTTCATCCCGTCGTACACCGCGTTGACGAGCATGGCGTCATAGATGCCGTACGCGGCCACCGCGTAGTCCATGTCGTGCTGGAGCCGGACGACGATCGGGACCCACCCTTCGCGGCCGAGCTCGGTGTTGATCCGGTGCGCTTCGGCCAAGCAGGCATCACCGTATTCGCGATAGGCGGCGAGTTCCTCGCGAGACGGTGTCAGCAACGCGAGGAAGCGCACACGACCCTGCCAGCCCGGGTTCCGTCGGAGGAACAGCTCGTACGCGAGGAACCCGCGGAGGATGTTCTTCGACGGTTCCAGCCGGTCGACGCGCAGGAGCAGCCGCTGCTCGCCGAGCGAGGAGCGGATCTCCCGACGGATCGCCTTGGTCTCCGGTTGGGCGGCGATCGACCGAAGGGCCTCCGCGCCGACCGACACCGGGAACGTGCGGATCAGCGAAGTGCGTCCATCGAGCGACAGCCGCCACCGGTGGAGGTCAGCCTTCGCCCCCGGGAGTGACCTCGCCGAGAGCAGGAAGTTCTCGGCCCAGGTCCGTGACTGGAACCCGAGCACGTCGGCGCCCGCCAGCCCGCGGAGCAGCGACTCCCGCATCCCGAAGGGCAGCATCCGAAGATACGTCTGGCCCGCGAAGGGCGTATGGGAGAAGTGGATGATCCGGGCGTCCGGACGCAGTTCGCGGAGATACAGGGGTACGAGGGAGAGCTGATAATCCTGGACCAAGAAGACCGCGTCGTTGGGGAACCGGTCGAGCACCTCGGCGAACGCGCGGTTCGCGTCCTCGTACGCGTGCCAGGCGTCGTCGGTGGACTCGTCGAACGTCGGGCTCCGCGCGATGTCCCACAGGAAATGGTGGGTGAACCACAGGATCCCGTTCGAGATCCCGTTGTAGTAGCCGTCGTAGATCTTGGGATCGAGCGACACGAACCGGAGCCGCAGATCGGTCGCGTGATCCAGCGCCTGCCTCCGCGGTACCTCCCGATCGGCCTCCGTCATGGCGGCGGCGACCCAGGTCGCCTCGTCCCGATAGAAGACGCCCGCCAACGTCGTCACGAGGCCTCCGGCACCTCGTTGCGCTTCGAAACCGCCAGCCTCGTTCCGCTCGAACGTGACGGGCCCCCGGTTGGAGACCACCACGAGAGGCGATTCGATCGCTGGCGGCAGGTACGGCTCCGCCATGGCGAGCAGTGTATCGGGGTTGCTCTTCGGGGTCTCCCCGAAGCTCAGACCGACCGGACGAGCGAGGGGACGCGCGCGCCGGGGAGGAAGACGCGGAACGAAGCGCCGCCTCCCTGACGGTCTTCGACCCAGGCGCGGCCGCCGTGCAGCCGGGCGAAGTTCGCCACGATCGAGAGCCCGACCCCCACTCCCGGAGCATGGCTCGGGGCCTGCCCTCGCTTGAAAGGCTCGAAGATCCGCGCGCGAACGGCGGGCGGAACCCCCAGACCGTTGTCTTCGACGGCGATGAGCACCCCCTCGGGCTCGGGGACCACCCGTACCCACAGGTCGGTGCCGGTCGAATGACGCACACAGTTCATCACGAGGTTCTCGACGATCCGCTCGACCTTCGCCGGATCGAGCTCGATCAGCGTCGGCTCCGCATCGATGTGCACGTTGCGCTGCTCGGCCACACGCGTCTCCGCGACAACCATCCGAACCAGCTCCGCCACATCCGTCGCCACTCGTCTCGGTTCGACCACGCCCTGCGCCAGCCGATCGAGGTCCAGGAGGTCCGAGACGAGCCTGCTCAGCTTGCGGGCGTTCGACTCCAGCCGGCCGGTGAGATCGTCCACGTCCTCATCGGACAGACCCAGCTCCTGTCGTTGTTCCAGCGAAACCGCGCAACCGAGGATCGACGACAATGGGGTTCGGAGCTCGTGGGAAACGGCCGTCAGGAACGAGTTCTTCACCTCGTCCGCCTGCCGGAGGTGCTCGGCCGCCTCACGCTCGAGCTGTGCCTGCTTGCGCAGCCTGCGCGACGCCCCCGCGACGATCGGAAGCAGCACGGCGTACAGGATGGCCAACCCACCGAAGAGCAGCAGCCGGATCCTCCGAACGTCGCGGGCGACGGTGCTCTCGACGGGTCCGTACGGCACGTACATCTCGAAGACGCCCGCCGCCGTGCCCGCCGAGGTGAACGAAAGGGGGACGTAGACCTCGAGCAGGTCGCCGCCCTTCAGGAGTTGGGCCGTCCCTGCGTCGATCGCTTCGTCTTCTCCGCTCGGCCCCTCGCCCGCCTGCAGGAGCTCGGCGTCCCGTCGACCAACGAGCGCATCGGCCACCCCGGGATTGAGCGCGTTCGGGTCCGCTCCCTGTCCGATCAAGGAGTGGTCATCTGAATACACGATCCGGCCGGAGCGATTCCAGATCTTGATCCGGGCGAGCTGGCCACGGAGTGAGGCCACCCCAAGCGTCCGGTCCAGCTGTGCGACCTGCCGTTCGGTCAGGCCGCTCTGAAGATCGAAGTTCGCGAGCTGCGGCTGCACGCCGAGCGTGGCGATCACACCGGCCGACGCGACCGCGTCGGCGAGCGCCCGGTCGCGGACCTGACGCTCAAGCGCTCGCTGCAACACGAACCCCAGCGCCAGGATGGGCAGGAGGGTCACGACGGCGACCTTCTGCAAGAGGCTCTGGCTCCGGAGCACGGCTGGACGTCCCTTCTCGGGTCTCCTCATCCATCGGATGCGACGGACGGGTCTTGAGGATGGAGGGGCGGGTCGCGGCACCTGACCTAGACTCGGCCCCAGTGTCAGGGTGGCCGAGCAGTGAGATCCCGATCGACCATCGGGATAGCCGCCGTCTCAGTAGCAGAGTGACCGCGCGCACCCTTTCCCAACGCGAACGCAACCGCGCCTTGCTCGCCCGGCAGCTCCTGCTCGAACCGGCGGACCTTCCGATCCCGAGGGCCGTCGAACGCATCGGCGGGCTCCAAGCGCAGTACGCCCCGTCCGCCTACGTCGGCCTGTGGACCCGGATGAAAGCGTTCCGCCGGAGCGCGCTGACGGCCGCGCTCGAACGTCGCTCCGTGGTCCAGGGAACCTTGATGCGGAGCACGATCCATCTGGTCTCGGCGCGCGAGTACCCGGCGTTGGCCGCCGGGGTGCGCGCCGCACGACGCGGCTCGTGGTTGCGCTCGGCCCGCGGCGCCGCGGACGAACGCACGATGGCGGGAACCGCCGAGCGCCTCCGCGACCTCCTCGCCGACGGAGCACTCCCCAGGCGGGAGCTCGTCCGTCTCCTCGACGTCGATCCTTCGATCTGGAACGGCCTGGGCCTATGGGTGGACCTGGTTCGCGTTCCGCCCTCGGGGACCTGGGAACGGCGGAGCGCCGACCTTTACGGCCTCGCCGACGCGTGGATCGACATGCCCGAGGTCGACGAGGCGGAGGGCATCGAGCTCCTGATCCGACGGTACCTCGGTGGGTTCGGACCCTCCACGACGAAGGAGATCGCGGGCTGGTCCGGCGTGCCAGCTACGAGCCTCGAAGGAAGCCTCGCGCGGATGCGGTTGCGTCGGTTCCGGAACGAGGGCGGCGAGGTGCTCCACGATCTTCAGCGAGCACCACTCCCTGACGGCGACACTCCTGCCCCGATCCGGTTCCTGCCGACCTGGGACGCGACCTTGCTGATCAACGAACGGGGGACGCAGATCCTCCCCGAACATCACCGCCCGCGTGTCTTCAACACGAAGACCCCGCACTCGGTCCCCACCTTCCTGGTGGACGGCCAGGTCGCCGGAACGTGGCGCTTCGAAGGAGGGCGGGTCTGGGTCGAGCCGTTCGATCGGCTGCCACGGACGGCTCGAGTCGTCCTCGACGACGAAGCCGAACGCCTCCGCGCGTTCCACGAGGAGGACGGCTGAGATGCCGGGCCTCGAGCGCGTGCCGCCCGATGTCCGCACCGTTCACCTGGGCCAGTTCACGCCTGAACACGCGGAGGCGATCGCCGAGGCGCTCGAGAAGGAGGGGATCGTCTGGTGGGCGAAGCTCCCGGGGTTCTTCAGCCGGATCTGGGAGTTCGGCGGGGTCCACGTGTTCGTGGACCGCGCCCAACTGGAGGAGGCACGGGCGATCGCGGACCGCATCGCGGGCCGCGATCGCTGACTACCCGGTGGAAAGCGCCGAGAGCGCGTTCGGAACGGTGTCCTTGGGGGTGACCCCGTACCACGCTCCTTCGATGTTCCCATCCTCGTCGACGATGAAGGAGGACCGGATGATGCCTTCGACGGTCACGCCGCCCCGCGTCTTCGGTCCCCAGGTCCCCCACGCCTCGGCGACGGCGTGGTCCTCGTCGGCGAGCAGCGGAAAGCCCAGCCCATACTTCCGGTCGAACGCGAGCTGCTTGTCCGGGTCGTCGGGCGAGATCCCCAGCACGTCCACCCCGATCGCTCCCAGATCCTGGCGGTGATCCCGGAGGTCGCACGATTGCGTCGTGCACCCGGGCGTGTCCGCCTCCGGATAGAAGTAGACGAGGACCTTCTTCCCGCGGAAGTCCTCCAGCCGGACGATGTCCCCATGCTGATCGCGAAGCGAGAAGCTGGGCGCGGGGTTTCCCGGGCGAAGCTCGACCATCACATCCCCGCGACCCGGCCGCGACGCGTGAGGGCATCGATCGTGACCGCGATAAGCAGCACCAGCGCCGTGACCATGTACTGCGAGGCGGCAGTAAGCCCCAGGAGGCCCATCCCGTTGGCGATCGCTGCGATGACGATCCCGCCCAGGACCCCGTGCAGCGCCTTGCCGCGGCCACCGAAGAGGCTCGTCCCGCCGATCACCGCGGCGGCCACGGCGTACAACACGAGCGTCTGATCGAAGGCGGTGGATATCGAGCGGAGCCGAGACGCGTAGATGACCCCGGCCATCCCGGCGGTGAACGAGCAGAGCGTGAACGCGACCGTCCGGATCACCGGCAGGTTCACCCCGGCACGACGTGCGGCCTCGGCATTCCCTCCGATCGCGTACACGTACCGGCCGAACCGGGTGCGCCCCAGGACGAACGTCCATGCCGCCAGGATGCCGAACACCAGCACGACGACCCACGGGACCCCTTGGATCGGCAGGATCCGGCCGCGGTCCGTGTTGCAGATGAGCACGATGACGACGCCGCCCAACAGTCCGCCACCGATCTTCAGAGCCGTCAGCCCGGTCGGGGGCGCAACCAGGCCCGCCCTTCGGCGCCGCGCGTCGCGCCGCCACGTCAACACACCGAACAGCCCGACGATGACGAGCATCACCACCCAGCCGGCGGCCGGACTCAGGTTGCCGCTGGCGATGTCGTTCACGACGGTGTCGCTGATCAGCACCGACCCGCCGTTCCCCAGGATCTTCAGCATCATGCCTTCCCAGAAGAGCAGCCCCGCGAGGGTCACCACGAACGACGGCACGCCCAGCCGCGTGATGATCGAGCCCTGCAGGACCCCGATCGCGGCGCAGACCAGCAGGGCGACGAGGATCGCGGCCCACCACGGCCAGTCGAGCCCGGAGGGTTTGAGCAGCTCCGCCAGCACGACGCCACTGAGGCCGGCCACGTACCCGACCGATAGATCGATCTCCCCGAGCAGCAAGGCGTAGATCTCGCCCATCGCGAGGACGCTGAAGACGGCGGCCTGTACGAGCAGGTTGACGAGGTTCCCCGCCGTGAGGAAGTGGCTGTTGAGCGATTGGAAGAGCACGGAGACGAGCAACAACCCGCCGACGACGGGCAGGATGCCGACCTGGCCCGCGCGGATGCGAGACAGCGACGCCCGGAGATACTCGGGAACCGAGCCGGCGACCAGCTCCGGCGAAACAGCGAGCTGCGCCCGGGCCTCGGCCGCCTGCGTCAGCTCCTCGGCTTGCTGGACCGGCCCAGCGGAGGACGCCGGTTCGTCGACCTTGGCCACGTCAGGACTCCTTGGCGGGCGGAGGGTCTAGGACGCGGGTCGAGGCGCCGCTCGTCATGAGGTCGACGACGATCTGGCGGTCGACCTCGGCGGTCGGACGCACGGCGACCATCCTGCCCAGGTACAGGACCGCGATCTGATCCGCGACCTGGAAGACATCGTTCAGGTTGTGGGACACCATCAGCACCGCATGACCTTGGTCGGCCAGCCGGCGGACGAGTTCGAGCACGTTCGCCGTCTGGGTCACGCCGAGGGCGGCCGTCGGCTCGTCCATGATCACGAGCTTCGCTTCCCAGAGGACGGCCTTCGCGATCGCGACGGACTGCCGCTGGCCGCCCGACAGCGAGGCGACCGGTTGGCGGATCGAACGGACGGTCGTCACCCTCAGCTGCGCGAGGGTGTCGCGCGCGGAGGTCTCCATGTCTTCCTCGTCCAGCGTGAGCCGCCGTGAACGCTCGCGTCCGAGGAACATGTTCTGGACGATGTCGAGGTTGTCGCAGAGCGCCAGGTCTTGATACACGGTTTCGATCCCGAGACCGGCAGCTTCGCGGGGCGTCCTGATGTGAACCGGCTTCCCCTCCCACGAGATCTGACCGCTCTCGGGAGCGTGGATCCCGGCGATGCACTTGATCAGTACGGACTTCCCGGCGCCGTTGTCGCCGGCGAGCGCGGTGACCTGCCCGGCTGGCACCTCCAGGTCGACGCCCACGAGGGCCTGCACGGGTCCGAAGTTCTTGTTGATGCCGCGGAGCCGCAGGAGCGGCTCAGAGCTCCCGGTCGGCGGGGCCGGCGGCGGTCCCGGCTCGACGTCGGTGATCACGGTACCCGTGACATCCCCCTCGTGACGTGTGGCTGGAGCGGGGATCGGGCCGCATCCGCGTTCCGCGGATGCGGCCCGATCCCGACCCGACGAACTAGCTTATGCCTGCCGCCGTGCACGCGCTGGCGAGCGCGCCGGTGCAGACGTCCTTCGCGGTCGGTCCGACACCGGTCGTGTTGGAGTCCTTGATCACGTCGGCAACTTTGTCCGTGGTCACCCACACCGGGGTCGTGTAGACGGACTGGATGTCCTTGCCGATCTGCGTGTCTTTCGTCGTGGAGTTGACGAGCGTCGACGGCGGAGTCTGACCGGCCCGCAGGTAGATGGCGAGCGCGGCCGCCGCCTGCGCCTCGGCGTAGAAGGGCTTGTAGACGGTTCCGCACTGGTACCCCTTCAGGATGTTCTGGAGCCCAGGCGGTGAGGCGTCCTGGCCCGTCGTTGGGAACGTATTGGCCGGGACGTTGTCCTTCTGCAGCACCGAGATCACGGCGTTCGCGTTGTCGTCGTTCGGCGTGATCACGGCGTTGATGTTCGGGTGAGCCGTGAACTGCTGCTCGAAGTTGGTCTGCGTCACGGACGGCGTCCACGTCCCGGGCGGCTCGCCCACCTTGGTGTAGGTGCCATCGCTGAAGTACTTCTGCAGGACACCGTTGTATCCCTGCGCGAACAACTTCGCGTTGTTGTCGGTCGGGTCCCCGTCCATGACCAAGACGTTGGGGTTGCTCACCTTCCAGGCCGAGATGCAGTCCACCAGGCCCTGGCCCATCAGCTGGCCGACCTGCACGTTGTTGAAGCTGACGTAGTACCGGTCGGCGGGGCCGCCGGTGACGAGACGGTCGTAGTCGATCACCTTGACGCCCTGCGACTCGGCTTTCGACTCGATCGCTGCGCCGCTCCCCGGGTCGAGCGGATCGATCAGCAACACGGATGCGCCGGCGTTGATATCGGCGTCGGCCTGGGTCTGCATCGTCGAAACACTGCCCTGCGCGTTGTCGATCTTGAATTGATCGGGGGACAGCCCGGCGGTCTCGAACGCCTTCGTCAGGAACGGCTTGTCGTACTGGACGTACCGCGTCGAAGTCGTCGTGTCGGGCAAAAGCACCCCGATCATCCCGCTTCCTTGCGCCGCGAGGTCCTTTAGCTGCGACATCACGGAGAAATCCGCGGTGAACGAGCCCGCGTCGATCTGCGGCACCGTCGCGGACGACGTCCCGGCCGGCGTGCTCGAGCTGGAGCTCGAGCTGCACGCTGCGAGCACGGTCCCCAGCAGCAGGACGGCAGCTGCTCCTGTGAACGTCTTGGTCGGTGTTCTCATCGATGACCCCCTTCGATCTGGTCTCTGAACGGAGCGTCCCCTCGTCGGATCGTTCTCATCACGACCATCTCCCCCCGAGGCCGGCGCCCGGCCTCCTCCTCGACCGCCGATCCGGGCGGTCACTCGTTCATACGGAACTCGACCGACTGGACGGTCCCGCTTCGACCGCCTCCTTGACCGCCGGCTGGATCCGGGCGACCGGAACCGGACCTCGCCTCGGCTTGAGCTCGAACGGATCGACCTGCCGGAACACGAGGCTCAGCGCGCCGAGGACCGTCGCGCGATCGCCGAGCTCGCCCGCAACGACCTCGGCGGTGGCCGCGGCCATCGGCAGCGCGCAGCGTTCGATCGAGGCGCGGATCGGATCCAGCAGGATGTCGCCGGCCGCGCTCAGCGAACCCCCGATGATCACCCGTCGCGGGTTCAAGAGGTTGCAGAGGTTGGCGACCTGCACACCGATCAACCGTCCCGCGTCGCCGATCACGCGTCTGCAACCCGAATCGCCGGCCGCCGCCAGCCGGAGCAGATCGTGGACCGAGAGGTCGCCGTGACTCCCCCGCAGGCTCTCCAGGAGCGCGGGCGTCCCGACGAAGCGTTCGAGGCAGCCGCGGTTGCCGCACCGGCACACGGGGCCGTCCTCCGCGATCGTCGAATGGCCGATCTCCCCAGCCGTGCCGACGGCGCCGCGGTAGATCTGCCCTCCGAGGATCAAGGCCGCGCCGACACCCGTGTCGACCTTCACGTAGGCGGCCTCGCTCGCGCCGCGGCCGGCACCCCACATCGATTCGGCCAGGGCCCCGAGGTTCGCATCGTTGTCGATGTGCACGACGTGGCCGACGTGGCGCTGCATCTCGCGAGCCGCATCCACTCCGACCCAGCTCGGCGAGATGCTCGAGGGGTTGGGGCGGCCGGTCGCGCGGTCCAGCGGGCCGGCCAGTCCCATCCCGACGCCGAGGATCTGCGACGGCTCCAGACCCGCCTCCGCGACGACCAGATGCATCAGGTCGGCGGCGAGCGCCATCGCCGTGTCGGCGTCGTGATCGATGTCGAGCGGGCGCTCGGCCTCGGCGAGGACCGTGTGGGACAGATCGGCGACGACGACACGGAGACAGTTGTGGTCGACGTCGATGCCGACCGCCGCGCCGCTGGCGGGATCGAGCGTGAGGAGGGCGCTCGGCCGTCCCACCCGCCCGTCGCGAGCACCGCTTGGCGGCGCCACCTCGCGGATGAACCCCTCGTCGAGCAGTGCGGCGACCACACCGGACACCGTCGCGCGCGAGATGCCCGACCGCCTGACCAGGTCGGCGCGGGTCAGGGCACCGTGATCTTGGAGCAATGCGAGCAGACGCCGACGGTTGCTGTCGCGAAGCACGGTTCCCCCCCTTGGGACCCGCGAACAGTCCCACCGGCGCACGGCATCTGTCAAGACAAGACCGAATCACCCCGCCGGGAGCCCGACATTCCGTCGGGATAAGGCTCTATCCCGAGACTCATCTCGCCCAAACACCGACGGGCGTGTATCGCTGCGGCACATCGATCAGGATCAACTCGGCCTCTTCGTCCGCCGCGAGGCGGATCTCCTCTGGGCCGAAGATCTTGGCCGCATCCCCGGCGCCGAGCCGGTCCTCGTTCAGCCGTGCGGTTCCTGCGATCAGGTAGAGGTAGCCGGCGCGGTCCTCCGCGAACGCGTGCTCGACCTCGGCGCCCGGCTCGAGGGCGGCGACGTACGCGGCGGCGTCCTGATGGACCGCGACGACGTCGCCGCCCTCCGGCCCGATCACTTTCAGCAGCCGTCCGCGCCGATCCTCGCGCGTGAACTGGCGCTGCTCGACGCTCGGCGGGAGCGAGGGCGTGTCCGGCAGGATCCAGAACTGCAGGAAGCGCATCTGCTCGGTCTTCGATCCGTTGCGCTCCGAATGCAGGGCGCCGGAACCGAGCGTCATCCGCTGGACGCCACCGGGCTGCAGCGTGCCATCCCGTCCGAGCGAATCGGCGTGTTCGAAGGTGCCCTCGACGACGTAGGTGAGCCCCTCAACGTCCGCGTGGGGATGCATCGGCCAGTCGGCACCGGCCACCAGCCGGTCGTCGTTGAAGACCCGCAACGGCCCGATGCCCATCTGATCCGGGTCGCGGTACCGGTCGAACGAGAAGTGCCACCGCGCCGAGAACCATCCGCCCTCCTCGGCATGGATCTCGGCGTCGCGACGGATCTGCAGCATGCCTTCCCCCTCACCTCAGCCGCTCGGCAGCGGCCTTCACCGACTCGGACAGCGTCGGGTACGCGTGGATCGCATGACCGATCGTCGGCGCCGCGACGTGTCCGGCCATCATCGCGACGACCTCGTGGATCATGGCGCCGGCGCCGTCGGCGACGATGTGTCCTCCCAGGAGCCGGCCGTCCACCGCGTCGGCGACCAGCTTGACGATGCCGAACCCGCTCCCGTCGATCGTCGCTCGTTCGTTCTCGGCGATCGAGACCACCGACGTGCGCACCGGATGGCCCGCCTCCCGCGCTTGAGACTCGGTGAGCCCGACGCTCGCGACCTCGGGATCGCAGAACGTCACGCGGGGAACGACCCGGTAATCACGGGTGCGTGGGCGGCCAAGGATGTCGTCGACAACCAGACCGGCCTCGTACGACCCCACGTGGGTGAACAGCAGCTCCCCCGTCGCGTCGCCGGCCGCCCAGATGTCTGGCGACGTGGTGCGCAACGTCTCGTCGAGGATGGGCTTGCCCTCGCGGTCCAGGGTCACGCCTGCCGCGGCCAGGTCGTGACCGTCCAGGTTCGGCGTGCGGCCCGCCGCGACCAGGAGCTCGTCGGCACGAACGGCTTCACCGTCCCCGATCGCAAGCCGCCACCCCCGGTCGTCGTGCGATGCTCGGCGGATCGTCACGCCCGCGCGAAGCTCGATCCCCTCCGCCTCGAGCGCCGGGACCAGAGCGGACGCCGCCGCTTCGTCTTCGTTCGGCAGGATCCGTGGCGCCACCTCCACCACCGTCACGCGCGTCCCGAACCGAGCGTAGAGCTGGGCGAACTCGACCCCGATCGCACCGGCACCGATGATCGCGAGCGACTCGGGCACGGCGCTCGCGGACCAGATCGCCTCGCGGTTCGTCCAGAACGGCGCGCCTTCCAGCCCTGGGATCGGCGGCGTCTGGGACTTCGTCCCCGTGGCCAGGACGATCCGGTCGGCGACGATCCTGCTCCCGTCGGTGGTTTCGATCTCATGCGGGCCGACCAAGCGCGCTTCATCCTTCACGACGGTGATCCCGAGATCCTCGAAGGGTCCCGCCTCCTCGCCCGACGAGGCTTCGATGACCGCCCGAACCCGGTCCATCACGGCGCCGAAGTCGATCTCGACGGTCGGGATGTGCACGCCGAAGCGCTCGGCGTCTCGCGCGAGCGCCGCGATCTTCGCGCTCCGGAGCATGACCTTGGTGGGTACGCACCCGTAGTTGTTGCACTCGCCGCCGAGGCGGTCACGCTCGGCCATGCCGACGCGGAGCCCGCTCTCGTGGCCGAGTCGGAACGCGACCTCGGACCCGGTCCCGCCGCCGCCGATCACTAACACGTCGAACCGCTCCATCGGACCAGTATCGCGAGAAGCCGGGCGTCGGGCTGTTCACGACGGCAGCGTCGTGGGGATGCTCTGAGCGAACCGGAAGGCGTCGTCGGGGTCGTACCGACGTTTCGCGTCGACCAGCCGAGCGAGGTTGTCGCCGTAGTAGGCGCGGAGCCAATCGCGGAGCTCCGGGTCGATGTAGTTGACGTAGGCGGCACCGCTCGCGGCGGGGCGGAAGGCCCGCCATAGGTCCGTCAACCATCGCCGATTCGTCCCGAGCGTCGCGTCGCTGATCGGTCCGTGGAACGTCACGAACTCCTGCGCCAGGAACCTCGCGCCCCGGCTGGGGAACGCGGTCGCGTCCGGGGCGACGTCCGCGATCGTTCCGCCCCATGCGTCGAAGAGCGCGCCGGCGGTCTGCGCCGCGAGCGCCGTCGTCGCTCCCCGACCATCGATCAGGTCGAGTGCGGCCCGCACCACATCCGGGTCGATCGAACGATCGAAGAAGTCGGACTTCGCGAGCGAGCCTTCCCGCGTCAAGAGCCCGCCCTCCTCCGTGAGACGGCAGTCGTCGATCGAGTAGCTGCTGCATCCGGCGAAGTACCTGGCCGAATCGAGCGGCGACATCGTCACCGTCGACCGTGACGGCGCGTGGCGCGAAGCCGACGCCAGCTCGTCGAGATGTCGCGCCAGCCCCGACGGCGGACCCGACCACGCGCCGCTCACCGACACGGAAGGGCCCGAACCCGGGATCCACCGGAGGCGGCAACTCGACCAGAGCGCCACCGGCGCCGAAGGTCCCCACGTCTGCCACGCGGCGGCGACGTCCCCGGCGTCCGACCACGGCCATGACATCGAGAACGCGGTGATCGCGCCGAGCGGATGCGACGCGAACGTGAACGACGTGACGACACCCAGGTTGCCGCCGCCCGCGCCCCGGAGCGCCCAGAAGAGGTCCGCCTCCGTCGACGCGTCGCACGTCACGATGTGCCCGTCGGCGAGCACGACCGTCGCGGCCTGGAGCGAGTCGCACGTCAGCCCGAACCGCCGCCCGACGACCCCCTGACCGCCCCCCAGTGTGAGCCCGCTGATCCCAACGGTCGCGCACGTGCCGACCGGGATCACCGCGCCGACGGCCGCGAGGCCCGCCGCCACGTCGATCACCTTCGCGCCCGCACCGATCGTCGCGGCTCCTGCTCCGGTTCGGACCGTCCCCATCTCCGAGACGTCGATCACGATCCCGTTCGAGAGCGAGTACCCGCCGTAACTGTGTCCGCCGCATCGCGCCGCGAAGGCGAGGTCGTGATCGCGCGCGAACAGGATCGTCCGCGCGACGTCGCCTGCCGTGGTCGCCATCACGATCGCGCGTGGGCGGATGTCGTCGAACCGCGGGTCGTAGGCCAGGCGTGCGACGGGATACCCGGGAGTGCCCGGCCGGATCAGTCGGCCGTGGAGACCCGCAGCGAGGTCATCCCATGGGATGCCCGCGGGAACGGTGCTCGTCGACGTGGTCGTCGGCGCTGTCGTGGTCGCGGTCGACGTGGTCGTCGCTCGGGTGCAGGCCGCGACGAGCGCGGCGAGCGGTGCACTCGCGAGGATCAGCCCTCCGGCTCGCCCGAGGAAGCCTCGGCGATCCATCAGCGGCTCCGATAAACGCGACGCCGATGCTGAGCGCGATGGACGAGCACGACGTGTGAGGGGCATGGCATCGAACCTTTCACCTTCTCATCGTTCTCTAATCTGCCTTGTGGCACCCTCTCGAATGACGACCGCCATGGAAGGGTGCGGATGGGACCAGGGTTGTTCTTGAACGCGGTCATCGACTGCGATCTCCGCGATCTGCATCTCGACCGCAAGGCGTGTGGCTTCAGGTGATACTGGCATCGTGACACGGCGGGAGCAGCCAACGTCCTTACAGATACCGCGTTCGGGTCGTGCGCGCGACGACCTGGGAGCCGGGCTCGGCCGTGCCGCTGGTTGGTTGTCGAGGATGTCACAACGGGGCTCCGGCTCCAGTCTCCCCGGGATGATCGCCGAGGCGGTGAGCCCCGGATTCATCCGCCGTCGCGCCCGGCTGTGCGCAAACGTGGTCCTCGTCTCAGGGACGAATGGGAAGACGACCACCTCGTCGATGCTCCGCGCGATCCTGGAGGCGGAAGGAGCCTCGACGGTCGGCAACGAAACCGGAGCGAACCTCCGTCAGGGCATCGCCACGAGCCTACTCAGGGTCTCGATGGCAACCGAGATGGCGGTGTTCGAGGTCGACGAGGCGACGCTGACGAACGTGATGGCGGAGCTTGAGCCTCGTGTGCTCGTGCTGACCAACGTTTTCCGCGATCAGATGGACCGGTTCGGTGAGGTCGAACGAGTCATCGAGCTGCTCGTGCGCTCATGTGAGCTCCTGCCGGAGGACGCCACCATCCTGGCGAACGTGGACGATCCGCTCCTCTGGCCGGCGCTTGAGCACCGCGATCCGATCGGCTTCGGGATCAGGCTGCTTGAAGGCGCAGCGTCGGAACCTTCGATGCCCGTCGAAGCCGAGGTGTGTTCGCGTTGCGGCGGACCCCTCGTCTACGCATCGCGGACGTTCGCACACCTCGGCGTGGCGGGTTGTAGCACCTGCTCGTGGAGATCGACCGAGCCGATGTATGTGGGCACGGTCACAGCGCGCGGGGGGCTGCGTTCGGTGACGCTCGAGGTCGGAGGCGAACGCCTCACACTCCCCACTGGTGGTGTTCACAATGCGTACAACGCGATGGCCGCGCTCGCGGCCGCCGATCAGCTCGGCGTGTCGATGTCGCACGCCGTCCAGACGCTTCGATCGTTCGAACCGAGGTTCGGACGGGCCGAGCAGGTGCAGGTCGATGGCCGGCCCGTGTGGCTCGCCTTGATGAAGAACCCGGGAGCCGCCGGGGTCCTCATCGACGAGATCGCCGACGATCCCCATGTGGGGTCAGTGGTCGTTTCCGTGAACGATGCCGCCGCCGACGGCCGCGACATCTCGTGGATCTGGGACGCCGACTTCGAACGGTTGGTAAGAGCGGGGTTGCCTTTGGTCCCCAGCGGCCAGCGGGTCGACGACGTCGCGGTCCGACTCAAGTACACCGGCGGATCGGTTGAGCCCCGGTGCCCCGACCCCCTCGACGCGATCACGGCCGCTCTCGCCGTTTGTCCATCGGATCGTTCGCCGGTCGTGCTGGCGACTTACACGGCGATGCTCAGCGTTCGAAAGGCCATCGGCGGGCGAGTGGCGAGCCTCGCGGACGCGCCGGTATGACCCGGTTCGATGTGAAGGGCTCATGATCGGTGGCGCCGCGGACCTGGTGATCGTCCACCTGTATCCGGACCTCTTGATGTCGTACGGGGACCGCGGCAACGTTCTCACGCTCGTACGGCGGGCCGAGTGGCGGGGCTTCAGTGTGCGGGTCATGGGGGTGACGCGAAGCGAACCGCTCCCAACGACGATCGATCTCATCCTCATCGGCGGAGGATCGGACCGCATCCAGGGGTTGGTCGGCGAAGATCTTGCCAGACGGGCCGGAGCATTCGCCGACCTGGTGGGTGGCAACACGGTGATCCTGGGTGTGTGTGCTGGCTACCAGCTCTTGGGACACCGGTATGTAAGGGTTGATGGCAGCGAAGTACGCGGGCTCGGCCTCCTCGACGTGACCACGACCGCCGGAACGGGGCGGATCGTGGGTCGGGTGAGTGCGCGCGCGAGCTTCGACGATAGGTCGTTCGACGTATCGGGGTTCGAGAACCACGCGGGCCGCACGTTCTTGGGCTTGGCCGCGTCTCCTTTGTGCTCGGTCCCGAAGGGCGCAGGGAACAATGGCATCGACGGAACGGAGGGTGCGGTGAACGGAAGGGTCGTCGGGACGTACTTGCACGGGCCAGTGCTGCCTACCGCCCCGGCCTTCGCCGACGCGCTGCTGGTTCGCGCTCTTGCCCGCGTGACCGGCGGCGCTCCCCTCAGGCCGCTCGACGACAGCCTCGAAGAGGCAGCCGGGCTCTCAGAGCGGCCACGCCACCGATAACGTCGACGGGCGCCGGAGCCGGGTCCCAGGTGCGCTGCCCTCGTCCCGCTGACGCCCACGACCTGGCGCCCCGGTCAGCCGAGGATGTCGATCCCGTCGCGGAGGAGACCGGCACCCGACGCGGCCGCCATGGCGACCAGTGCGGCGCGGCCGATCCACGTGGCGACCTGCGACCGCCAGGCTTTCACGAGGCTCGGTGCCGAGCGGCCGATGGCCCACACGCCCACCGCAACGAGGAGGACCAGCGCTCCCACGATGTTCGCGAACACGAGCGGCACCAAGCCGACGATCCACGCCCAACGTCCTCGTCGCAGGATCGAGTCCTCACGCAGCAGGCGTTCGGCCATCCACGGCATCACCGCGCCGTAGGCCGCGGGGATCACGATGAAGAACGCTACCGCGAGCGGGAGCGGGGAAAGCCGCGTGAAGTCGACATCGCTCGGGCCGATGACTCCGGCGCCGCCGACCAACGCGAAGAACAGCGCCATCACTGGGATGCGCCACGGCGATGGGATCCAGCGGCGAACCACCAGGTAGAAGAGACCGCCCGCCATCCCGAGGCCGGCGGTGACCCCCAGCAAGAACAACGTCTCGGCACTCACCCGGCCGATCGTGAATCCGTCGTCGGTCAGGACGCCGTGCAACGAAGGGTCCGAGGTGAGCCGCAATGCGAGCATCGCGAGCCGTCCACCCACGCCGCCGATGAGAACCCCGGCGACGAAGCCGGCGCTCACGCCCGCTCCGAGGGTGGCGCCCGGTCCGCGGAGGTCCTCGATGGCTACCCGCTCCATGGCGGGCATCATGGGCTCGGACGAACTCGGGTACAAGTTGTCCGACGTGTCCGCTCCGTCGCAGGTGGGTAGGGTTGCTCCTTGGCTGATGATCGCTCCTACATCGAGGCGAACACCCTCGAGCGCGAGCGCATGCGCGCCCTCGTCGAAAGTCTGGACGATGACGCTCTCAGCGCTTCCGTGAACGAGTACTGGACCGTCGCCGGCGTGCTCGGTCACATCGCGTACTGGGACATCCGCGTCCTGGTGCTCGCCGAGAAGATCGATCTCGGCGAACCCTGGGCACCGGGAGACGCCGAGCCCGACGGCGACTGGCTCAACGACTCGACCCGGCCGCTGATCCACGCGATCCCGCCGAGGGACGCTGCAGAGTTCGCGCTAAGGATCGCCGCGGAGACCGATGCGCGGGTGGCAGACCTGCCCCTCAACCGGCTATGGCCACAAGACCCCGACAGCCCCATCTACGCAGGTCGCGGCGAGCACCGCGGCGAGCATCTCGACGAGATCGAAGCTTCTCTTCGAGCGCGCGGCTGACTCCGACTCACTCAGCGAACCGTCGATGGATCCGCTGAGGACACCGATACACTCGCTACTCGACGCGCCGACGCGGCCCTCGGCCCCCGTAGCTCAGTGGAGAAGAGCATCGGTTTCCTAAACCGTGTGTCGGAGGTTCGATTCCTCCCGGGGGCACCGAGATTGCCTGTCGCACAAGAGATACCGGTCACGGTCGAATAGGATCCTCGTTCGCCCAAAACGGTCGACCAGCCAAACACTGCTTGCATGACCCGCCGCAGCAGGCGGTCCTGGCAGCTTCCTAAACCGTATGCGGAGGTTCGATTCCTCCGGGGGCACCGAGAGTCCCTGCAGCGCAAGCTTGCACGCCGGTCGATTCGGTTGCGTGCTCCCGCGGTTGGCCGTGGTCATGCACGATGGCGTGGGCTGCTTGGCCGTGGTCTCGGCCATGGGTTACGCGATGGACCCCTCTACTTTCCGACGATACTCGATGCGATCCTCAGGAGATCGGCGTTCGAGAACCGGCCAAAGACGTCGATCACCTCACCCTTGAAGACGAACTCGAC